>Ga0326727_10003022_pt1 | contig 55020 bp, 27 predicted proteins | sample MB2enrmetagenome_FD_207643 | JGI IMG/M metagenome (GOLD analysis project Ga0326727, IMG submission 207643) | Lab enriched peat soil microbial communities from McLean, Ithaca, NY, United States - MB29MY | ecosystem: Environmental > Terrestrial > Soil > Wetlands > Peat | place: USA: New York...
TGCCCGCGCCGGTAAAGGTCAACGTCGTGCCGCTCACGGAACATGCGCCAGAGGTCGAACTGCTGTCAATGGTGAAAGCAACTGTCAGACCGGAGGTTGCTGTGGCGACCAGCGTCACTGCCGAGGCACCGTAAGTAACAGGCGTCGCCGGCGCCGTGAAGGTGATGGTTTGCGACTGCGAAGTTACGGTGCTGGTTGCACTGCTGGACGAAGTGGCGTTGTAGTTATCACCGTTGAAGGTGGCGGTTACGGTGAGCGGTGAACCGGCTGGGAGAGTTCCCACATATCCCGATGCAGCAGTGGTAAGCGAGACTGCGTTCAGCAGCGTAGTTGTACTGCCACCCGCCGGAGTCGCTGTCAGTGTTACCGTACCGCTCGGGTTATGGCTTGAATCCTGTCCAGCTACGGTAACTGTAATCGTCTGCGTAACGGCAGGTGTTGTCGAGGCCGGCACACCAGAAAGCGTCGTCGTGGTTCCGCCATCAGCAATGACAACCGAGTTCGAGGTGGATGGATCATTGTTCGAGTCACCCGCATATTGTGCCGTGAAGGTGTAGTTGCCCATCAAGAGTGCTGTTGTTGAGGCTGCCGGCAGGGCCGTTGCTGCGGTAGTCACCGTTCCGCTGCTCAGCGTTCCCTCTACAAAGAAGACCGGCGTAGTGGAGTTAGGCGCGGTGTAGTAGAAGTTCACCGTTCCCGTCGGAGAAGAGCCGGTTACAGTAGCGGTCAACTGGACCGTGCCGCCGTCCTTGACCGAGTTGCTGCTGGTACTCAACGTGGCTGAGCTGGCAACACCACCGTAGCCGGAGAGCGCGATGGAGATCGGTGCAGCATTACTGGTGACCGAGACCGTTCCCGTATAGGAGGTGGAAGCCGTGGACGGCGTGAAGGCAACTCGCAGGTTGCAGGTCTGTCCGGAGGGCAGCACGCTGGATCCCGTGCAATCGCCCGCGTTCCCCGTCAACTGTGAATATGCACCGGAGAGGCCGCTGATACCGGTCAAGGTAATGGTAGTGCTGCCGTTGTTGGAAATAATCGCCGTCAGATTGCTGGTCGCGTTAGCCGTCGTTGTCGGGAAGGCCAGAGCGGAGTTGGTTGTGCTCGTCCTGCGGATACGGTGAGTGTTGTAATCCGTATCAACCAGATTTCCGGAGAGATCAAGGATGGCGCTCTCAGGACCATTCACGAAGGCCGAAGTCGCGGGGCCACCATCTCCCTCAGCATCGCCACTGCCTGATGTGTACCCGGCGATGGTGTTGATAATGCCGGTCGCCATATTGACATAGCGGATACGGTTGAAGGTGTAGTCCGTGATATACAGATTGCCGGCCCAGTCAACCCATATATCGCGCGGGTAGTCAAACCGAGCCGAAGTTGCGGCGCCGCCATCCCCTGTGAAGCCTGGGGTGCCTTCTATGCCGGCAACCAGAGAAATATTACCGGTAGTTATGTTGATCTTGCGAACGCACATGCCGCCATACTCGACTTCGAGCAGGTTTCCGTTGGCGTCAAAAGCCAGAGCATCGGGCGCGTTCACGGTTGCGGCAGATGCCAGCCCTCCATCACCCGTGGTGGTCGCAGTTCCGTTACCGGCAATGGTGTACATATAGCCGGCCTGCGCCGTTGTTCCGGGAATTTCCGTGGCAATGAGGTTTGCGACCGTTGTATCTCCGCTCACGCCGGAAAAGAGTACATGGACCCTGTTATTGGAAAAGTCTGCAATAAACACGTCGCCGTAACTATCGAGCAGCAGGTTGCGCGAACTGTTAACGCCTTGCGAGGTCGCCAGTGTGCCGTTGGTTCCGGGCGTCGTGGTCCCGTTGCCTGCGATGGTATAAATGTCGCCCACCGTCGGAGAGATGCCGAGCGCTGTCAAAATGGAGAGAATTGGCGAGCCGGCAGGCGCGGAGTTGATGACCACGCGAATGCGGTTGTTGGCTGTATCCGAGATGTAGATATTGCTGTAAGGATCAACGACAATGCCGCGCGGCAAATTCAAGGTCGCCGAGGTGGCCGCACCGCCATCACCGGTGTAGCTCGCCGTGTTCGCTGTACCGGCGATGGTTGCCACGGTTCCGGCTGGAACGCTCACCCCCGCAATTGTTTCTGCGGAGCTGTTCGGGTTGTAGACGCGAGCAACACTGCCCTGATCAACAAAGTAGATGTTGCCCGCTGCATCAATGCGAACAGAATCTGGTTCCTTGGTGACATTGCCTGTGGGAGAAGTAGCGGTGTCGCCCGAGGTGCCGCTCCCCAGGATGGTGTTAATGACGCCGGGAAAGGCGGCAAGCCGCGTCGCAGAAACGGTAACTGACGCAGTGTTAGTGCTGGCGTTGTAGAAGAGATCGCCGGAGTAGCTGGCAGTGATACTGTTGCTGCCAAAGGGCAGAGCCGTGGTCACCAGAGTGGCAGAGCCGTTGCTCAGCGTGGGCGATCCCAGCGTAATCGTTGAGCTGCCGATGGTATCTGTCAGCGTAACCGTACCGGTTGGGTAGGTCTCATTGGTCGCTCCGCCGGTAACGCTCACCGTCAACGTGACGGAGGATGCCAGATCCGGGGTTGAGTTGCTCGGCGTAATGGTTGTTGATGAGCTAACCGCCGTTGGCGCAGTAATGTTGATGGAAAGTGCATTCGAGGTGCTGGTCAGGTAGGAGCTGTTGCCGTTATAGACAGCCGTAACGCTGTTGCTGGAGCCATTCGCGAAGCTGCTTGTTGAGTAGGTGACCACACCACTGCCATTCGCGGTGATTGCGGACGAGATTGCAGTGGAGTTGTTATAGAAGGTGACGGTGCCGCTGGTAACCGGACTACCGCCTGAGGTGACCGTGGCTGTAAATGTCAGGTTGGTCAGATAAGTGTCGCTGGTGCCAGAGGGCGAAACCGACAGCGCCGTAGACGAAGCTGCTGCACCGTTGATGATGTTAAAGCTGCCCGTCGAACCGGTGCTGCTGGCGTAGGTCGCATTTCCGGCGTATTGAGCTGTGACGTTGTGGCCGTTTGCAGTCGAAAGACTGCTTGTGGTGTAGGTGGCTACTCCGCTACTCAAAGCTACCGTTGCAAGCGTTCCGGCAATTGCATCGGAAAAGATGACGTTGCCGGTCGGGGTTCCGCTAGAGCCGGAGACCGTGGCCGTAAAGGTCATGGAGTTGCCGGCATCATACGGACCACTTGCCGGCGAGGTGATTGCCACGGATGTGGAGGAACTGGTTGAACCAGCCGTGGCCGCTCCCCATGTAAGCGGGACGGTAACGGTCTGTGAGTTGACGGTAACCGTTGCGTTGCCGCCGCTGGCAGAAGTGGCCAGGATTGGATCGTAATTCAGCTCCAGCATGCAGGTGTGGCCGGGCTGGATGGCGGTCGAGGTGCTGCAATCTGGAGCACCATCAATGGAAGTGCCGCCGGTTGCTTGTGTGATTGGACTGGGAACGCTGATCGAGGATGGAGTGTACGCGGTTCCCGATATGTTCGAGACAAGCGCCGTCACCGTCGTGCTGGTACCAACCGTCACGGCAGGAAAAGCAAAGGTGCCAGTGGAGGTTGCCGAGGTCGAGGTGGTTCCCTGAGAGCCTGCCACCGCCTGATTCACCGTCACCTCGCGGATTCTGTTGTCGCCGTAATCCGCAATATAGAGATTGCCGTTTGAATCCAGGGTAACGAACAAATCTGTCGAACCGGTGAAGGTAGCCGCTGTGGCGTTACCGGTGTCACCGCAGGCCGGGCTGGCGGTCGGCGCTGTGCAGTGCGTCGCAGCAAGATTGGTTCCGGCGATGGTGCTGATGTAGCCATTCTGATCCACCTTGCGAATAGCGTTGTTGGTGGCATCTGCAATGTAGATGTTGCCACCGGCATCAACCGCAACGCCGCGAATTGTGTCGAAGGTTGCACCCGACGATCCACTACTGGTAGCCAAGGCTCCATCCCCGTCAAAGGTGGGAGAGACGGATGCGATTGGGCTGTTGGCGTAACTGCCGTTGGCGATATTGCCTGCGACCGTGCTAAGCATACCGGTGCTGATGTTTAATTTGCGAACCCTTTGGGGATAGGAGCCTGTCGAACCCTCCGCGATGTACAGATTGCCGCTGCTATCGAGCGCAACACTCTCAGGGGCATTCACGTAGCTATTCTTGGTGGTGCAGCCAATCTCATAGGTGCAGGTAGCAAAGGGGACGCTGCCGTCGCCGGCATCATCTGCATTACTGGTGCCGCCGCCTGCAATGACATACGTGTGGCCGGCAGTCAAATATGTGGAACTGTAACCCCATGCTTTGAGAAGGGTGACCACCGGAGAGGTGCTGGCGGCCAGATAAACTTCCACTACGTTATCGGTGTAGTCGGCGATATAGACGTTCTCATAGGAATCAATCACAATCCCGCGCGGGCTGGCCAGTTGCATTTTGAATCCGGGGCCCGACAGTATTCCAGCCTCTGACACCGTACCGGAGAGATTGGCCATAACACCGCTGCAGGTGGTTGCGGTTGTACTCGAAATAAACAGAGCATAGGTGCAACTGGTGGTACCAGTGAAGCTACCACTCGAGTTTGAGGCCTGAATCAGCGCACCCACCGGATTAGCCGTGCTGTTGAATACGCCGGCGAAGAGCACAGAAAGTGAACTTAAGGCAGCGGTTGAACCCGTCTGCGTAAAGAAGAGGTTGCCGTAGGTGTCCACGGCGAGGCCACGAGGGCCGTCAACCTTGAATGAGGTTGCATTCGGAGCGAGAAAGGTACCGACACCGGAGGTGGTGGTGACGTCGTTGACGCCTGACACACCTGTGCCTGCAACGGGATAGACGGCGTTGAGCGTGGGAGATGCGGGACCACCGTCGGCATTAATCAGCGCCGCGGCAGCAGCGCCGCCCTTATAGATGCAGTAGATATAGCTGGTGGCGGTGGAGAAGTAGATGTCCCCGTTGTTATTGGTGTTGATGGGGGCCACGACAACGGCCAGTATCTCCTGAGCAGTGTTTCCGAGAGCAGCATTCCCGGTGGTGGGCTCAGACGCTGCACCCGTACCAATGATGGTGTTGATGGTACCTGGCGTTACCGCAATCGTCTGCGCCGTGCTCATCGAGGGGAAGATGCAAATGGTAGCTGCCAGGCAAGCCGCCATCAAAATTCCGATTGTCCGCTTCATCGTGCTCATACTCGCCTCTTTCACTGCAGTCTCCACAAACTGTGACCGAACTCCACCAAAGCTTGTTGCTGTTTTTGCGCGGCAAATTGCTGGACGTTCAACAGCTAAATCACCAGCAATCCTACTCACGAAATCATCCACATACCTACAAAGCAGATAAGGAAAAGTACAAAGGTCGCAGGCAATCTGTGTACCCTTGTTAAGTCTGCTGAAGACTATGCTCCTGCAAACAGAGAAAAGCTAGAACTTTCCCCACTCTGGCGGGAGAACTATAGTCCGCCTTTGCAACGCTAAGACTGACCTTTTTAGTCGAAAAGGTGTTCTGTTTAGCTAGAGAACGTTTACTAAGACAATGGCGAAGAAAAGCTGCCCGAATTCAACTGTATTGACCCAAAATAGTGCAACTCCGGAGTGCTTCAAGTGCTGAAATCAGTGACACGGGGTTGCTTAAGATGCTGTGTACTGTTGGCCCGCGCAATCAGCGCGAGCAGTATCCGAAAGAAACAAATCCCTCCAGGAAGGTTGCAGGCCCTACCGTTGCTAGTCACACAATAGTTCGAATTGAAAGTAACCTTTTAGTAAGCTTCGCTGGTGGAGCAGCGGACTGGCCATGTTGACCTAGCATCTACGCCTAAGTCAAATTCGGGCCAGCCGTATTGTTTAAAGCGCTGTAGCAGGATTGCTGCGGTAATCCTGCCTGGTTTACTTGAAGTCGCCATGGGGAGATGGAGAACAACTTCAGGAACATTATCAATTCCGCCTCCCTACCAGATGATTCTTGCCGCAAGCTGGATGGTTCGCGGGATGTTGGCTTGCGAAGTGATATCGCCGAAGGTGGTGCCGTTGTAAGTGGTATTGGGAGTCCCAAACTGAACGTAGTTCAGCACGTTGTACATCTCCACACGGAACTGCATGGTGAAGGTGTGGTTGAGCGAGACAATTTTGAAGACGGATGCATCAATATTCTGCACGCCGGGAGCACGGCAGAGAGCGCAAAGACGAGGCATATTGCCAAACTGAAAAGCTCCTGTGAGCTTAAAAGCATTTGGGTTGAAGTAGCCATTCGTGGAATAAACACCTCCCAGCCGTTGCGTGATGCTGCCGCCGGTCTTGAAGTTCTGCCCCGGAACGATCAAGGGACGCGAACCGCCATACTGCCCCTGCTCGGTTTCGCCGATGTTGAGCGGATATCCGGTCTGGGCGGCAGCAACCATGTTTACCTGCCAGTTGCCAAGCAAGGCCTGCTGCCATTCCGGGATGGTCCTTCCAAATGCCTGTCCGTGACCATAGGGAATCCTTGCAATCATAGAGGCGATGACGCGCTGCGGCACATCAACCGTGCTGTAAGAGCGATTCCCCGTTCCAGGCTGGCCCGGAATTCCCTGCGGGAAATATGAGTTCTGCCATCCCGGCGTACCAGTATCAAGGTATCCGGTTGTCAGATCATCCACATCCCCAAGACTCTTGCTCCATACATAGGTGATGCTCAGGTTGCTGCCGTTCCTCCACCGCTTGCGCAACACCGCCTGGAGCGAGTTATAGCTTGCACTTCCTTGTCCTACAAAGTCTTCTTTGACACCGCTGAACTGCGGATACCTGCTGACCAGATAGTAATAAGGGATGGTTGCCGAAGCATACGGGCCAGCCTGCACCTGACCATAAAACGGGTTCGACACATACGTATTCAATTTGCTGACTGTAGTCGAGAACATCTTCGGAAGAAGGTCATTCGCGCCAAACTCGATCGGCAACTTGACTCCGTGACTGCCTGAGTAACCCAGTGTAAAAGTTAGGTTCTGGCCAAGAGACTGCTGAAGATCTGCGTGCCACTGCTCGACATACGAGAAGGGTGTCTGGTAAACCAGACCGCCTACATCGGTTCCCAGATCAGCAGCCGATCCCTGCGATGGAAGAGGAAGCGGATTCAAGCCGGTGGGATATGGGTTGCCTATGCCAATCGGATAAACATATGTCCCTACATTTGGAACAATCCGGTTAGCTACAAAATTAGTAATGACCTCTTCTGCGCTGTTATAGCTGCCATAAAGACGCTGCGAAGTAGGCAGATTCATCACGCCAAAGGCGGCGCGGAAGACCGTGTCCTTATCAAAGGCATAGGCCAATCCGATACGCGGAGAAAACTGGTTCCAATAAGTATTAAAGAAGTGGGCTGAGTGACCACCCGTACCGCGGAAGGAGAGGCCACCCGTTACAGGAAATCCTACTATTGCAGAGACCGCCGGATCCGGAATGTTTGGGTCAAAGGTGGCATAGTAGTTATGCTTTGCGATTGGACCAGACTCTACATCGTAGCGAAGGCCGAGGTTGAGAGTTAGCTTTGCACTGGTGCGCCAGTTATCCTGCAGGAAGAGTGCTCCGTATTGCTGCACGTCAGAAAAACTGCGGTTCACATCAATACTTCCGCTGTTTGGATTTCCTTGCAGAAAATCTGCAAAGGAACTGTAGTGCGCCATATAGCTGGCAATTTCAGAATCCGCAGTGGGGCCGTACGAATAGGTGCCGCTGTAGCCGAAGGTTCCCACAGGATTGGACCTGTCCCCATTGTTGAGAATCATCTCGCGAAAATCAATTCCGCCAACCAGAGTGTGCTTTCCGAGTTGCGTGGTCAACTGCGCGCCAAAGGAGTGGGTGTATTTGTCGTCGTGAAACATCCCGGTGCTTCCGATTGAGTCCTGATCCGTGATTGTTAACGCCGGAAGTGCGCTGATCGGTTGCTCGCCGGCAAAGTATGGGTTAAAGCCTCCATCGGCCGCCGAGTAATAAAAATTGCCGGGAAGAAGGTTGTTGCTCTGGAAGGCAAATCCATACTGGAGCGTAAGAACACTCCGATTGGAGAGCATCCAGGTATCCTGCAAGGCGCCGACAATGGCAGCAATATTCTGGTGCGAGGCATTGGGGCCGTTGAAGTTGTTGCTCTCATCCGGGATGTGGTTGTGGTTATAGGTGTAGGTTGTGCGCACAAGGAGACGTTGACGCGGAGAGAATTCATGGTCAAGCCGGACACTGAACTGACGGTCCGTGCGACGCGTCGTCGTCAGACTGTTAAAGTTGTCAATCGTTCCACTGGCATTCGGATATAGAGCGTAATCCGGGGTTCCCACGGTATTCGGAAGCGGAATAAAGTTGAGATATGCGGAGGCCACCGACCCGATGTTGGGAATCACATTGCCGGGGAAGGCGGAACGAGTGCAGATTCCTGATGTACTGTTGCAGACAACAGTAGCTGGATTATAGATAAGGGTTGCAGTATTGTCATTCGCTGCCGTGCAGGTTGGATCCGGTGCGCCCGCCTTGGTCAGGCAGGACTCACTGAAGTCGCCCTGCCGCATCTTCAAAGATGGCACGGTGAGCTTGTTGTAGCTGCCAACGCTGGCATCTACGCCACCATAGCCAAGAAAGTAGAAGGTCTTGTCCTTGCCGTTATAGAGATGAGGAAGCACCACCGGCCCGCCCAGACCCGCTCCGTACTGGTTGTAATGCAGCGGCATTCGATAGTCACCGGGATTCGAAAGTGAGACGGGATATTGATCGCGCTTGACGAAGTACTGCGCGGCATGGAGCTTGGTGTTCTCAAAAAACTCATAGACCTGACCGTGCAGAGCGTTCGTTCCGGAAAAGGTGCCGTAGTTGAGAACGCCGCCGCTGCTGCGTCCGTATTGCGCAGGAGGAACACTGCTGACGATACGAAGCTGCTCAACAATCGCAGTGGTGGGGGTCAGTGCCGGCTGCCCCTGGCAGCAGACCGTAATCGGCACGCCATCAAGCAGAATCTCATTCGAGCCGGGAGTTCCGCCATTCACGCTGAAGTTTGCATTGCCGGCCGTCTGTGCCGCGCCACGAACCGCCACCAGGCCCTGACCAAAGGAACCAAGAGGGACGACGCCAGGCGAGAGCGCCGCCAGCGCGTAGGGGTTGCCACCATTCAGCGGCAGATCAATGACCTCCTGCTTGGTCACAACAAAATCCGATGCGACGTTCTGGGTCTCCAGTTGATAGGCCCCACCGGACTCAACAGTGACGGTAGTGCTATCGCTGCCCACCTGAAGAACAATATCCGCATGGGCCGTATCGCCAACCGAGAGTTCAATAATCATCGTGGACTGCTCAAAGCCCTTGTACTGCGCAGTCACCTGATAGCTACCCGGCTGCAAAGCAGGGACGTTGAAGATGCCATCGGAGTTGGTTTCCTGCTCGATCTTGAGATTGGTGCCCAGATTCACGAGCGTAACCCGCGCCTTCACCATGACGGCACCGGTCGAGTCGGTGACACGACCTGTGATGTTGCCGGTCTCAAGCTGTGCAAGAGCAGGCACTGCCAACAAAAGAGTGGCAGCAAAAAAATACACGAAGAAACGAACCAAGCTATGCATCGTCCTTCTTCCTGCGGCAGAGACAACCATCGGTTGCGAGGTACAAGCGCCGAGTTTATGCTTCATCGCGTCAAAATCCTGGTGCATGACTACTGCACAATATCAAGAACCACGTTGGTGGAGTGGCTGTAAGTACCCGCCACGCCAGTGATGGTGACCGTGTAGATTCCCGGTGGTGCATACGCCGTCGTGTAGTTGGCGGTGTTGCTACAGCCGGTAAATACACCTGCGGAACAAATGGACAAGAGAAGAAGTAAGAGAACTCCGCGCAAACGCCTGCGAAGACGCATCGGCAGGAAGGGCACGCCGAGCAGAAGCGCCAGAAGCGGAGCAACTATGCGACCAAGCGGAGCGCCAATCCCCAGCCCGGCATGAGGACCGTTGGGCGCATTACTGGCTGAGGTTGAAATCGCCAACGCGAAAGACTCGTCGGAGGCCCCAATGACCGGCGTCAGATAAGTTGGCGAGAAGACGCAGGATGCGTTGGCCGGAAGGTTCGAGCAACTGAAGGTGATGGTCTGGTCAAAACCGCCAAACGCAGAAACCGTCAGAATGTATGTGGCCGTCTGCCCGGTCGTAACAAGGATGAACCCGGGATTGGGGTTGGTGGAGGTGGAGGTGGGAAGAGCCAGCGCAAAATCACCGGCACTGTTGTAGACAGTCGCCGTGACAGAGCCTGCAATTGAGGATTGATAAACCGTATCCCCACTGTAGACCGCCGTAACAATACTGGTTCCGAGAGGTAAGGTTGAAACAGCAAGCGTTGCGATTCCGCTCTGCGGCAGCGTCACCGTACCAAGGATTGTTGTGCCGGACTGGAAGGTAACCGTACCGGTCGGAACATTGAAACCACCCTTGCCAGTGCTGACAACAGTGGCCGTGAGGGTGAGAGTTTGACCAAGGTCAACAGCGCCGTTGCTTGGGTTGGTTACAAGCGTGGTTTTTGTTGACACCGTATTTGCATTGGAACTGAGCGCGCTCAGTTGTACGCTCAACACGCCCTGCGGTGCGTTGCCGGCGTTGGTGGTAATGGTTGCTGATCCACCGGAGTACCCCAACTTCGTAGCGGAGAAGCTGATTCGCAGATTGCACGAGCCGCCCGCAGCGATTGGAGTCGCGATGCCGCAATCGGTAGCCGCGCCCGTCACCTGAGTAAAGCCCGCAGGAATACTGAAGGCGCTGGGAAGAATCGGCAGTCCGCCAGTGTTGGCCAGAACAATGGTCTGCGCGACAGCGGTTTTGCCAATGGTGGTATTGGGGAATGCAAGCAGAGCGCTCGATGCACTCACGCTGCGAATCCTGTTATCGCCATCGGTGGCGATGAGAAGATTTCCCTGATTATCAAAAGCCACATCGAAAGGCTCAGAAACCAGCGCTGCGGTCGCCGCGCCGTTGTCGCCCGTTGAGCTGCCACCCCCTGCGATGGTACTGATGATGCCGCTGCCATTAATCATGCGAACGACATTGTTGATTTCATCTGCGATGTAAACATTCCCACCGTCATCTACCCAGATGCCGCGCGGAGAGTCCAGGGTTGCAGCGGTCGCCGGTCCTCCATCGCCGGTATAGCCCGCCGTGCCGGAGTGGCTCCCGGCCAGCGTCGAAATGAATCCGGTCGCCGCCGAGATCACACGGATGCGGTTGCCGCCATTCTCTGTAAGGTAGAGGTTGCCGCTCGAATCGAATCCGATGTCATACGGCTCATCCACCCCGGCCGAGATCGCCAACGCCCCATCGCCGCTGTAGGTACCGGAACCGTTGCCGGCCAGAATGTACATATCACCGACGACCGGGCTGGTCACGGTCGGGTTTTCCAGCGTAATCAGATTGGCGGCGGCACTTCCGGAGGCGTAAATCGCACGGACATAATTTTTGCTGAAATCCGGAATGTAGACATTGCCATATGCGTCTACAAAAACCCCACGTGGGCTGGCGAGGGCCTGATTCGTCGCCAGAGTTTTGCTTGATCCAGTGCCTCCGCCTGCAATGGTGTAGATGGAACCGATCACCGGCGGAGAAACACCTTCGGCTGCGAGAATGGCTGTGGCAGCCGCGCCTCCGTTGAAGATCATGCGAATCCTGTTATTGCCTGTGTCTGCGATGTACACATTCCCGGAGGCATCCACTGCAATACCGTGTGCTCCGTTGATGGTTGCAGCGGTTGCAGGCCCGCCATCGCCGGAGAAGCTCGCCGTTCCTGTACCGGCAATCGTGCTGATAAACCCGGTACTTGCACTTACCATGCGAATCAGGTTGCTGTCATCGGTGATATAGAGATTGCCGGAGGCATCACTGCGCACGCCAAAGGGTGATGTCAGTGTGGCTGAAGTTGCAGGCCCGCCATTACCTGCGGTGCCGGAAACACCCGTCCCGACTACCGTAGTAATCACGCCGGGGATGGCAGATATCTGGAGGACGGAGACGGTGATGGAAATCGAGGCTGGCGTAGATGGGAGGTTGTTGGGATCGCCAAAGTAATAGCCCGTAATGCTGTGCGCGCCAACCACCAGAGTCGAAGTGTTGTACGTGCCAACGCCATTGACCAACTGTGCCGAGCCAAGCAGAAGGCCATTATCGTAGAAGTTGACACTGCCCGTGGGCGAACCTGTCCCGCTTGAGGTAACCGTTGCAGTAATCGCCACGCTCTGGCCGAGGGTGGCTGCAACGGGGCTGGCCGATAGAACGGTCGTTGAGGTATATCCTGCGCCGATGACACTCACGTTTACCACTGGCGAGATGCTGGCCGCAAAATCAATACCGCCGCTGTAATTCGCTGTGATGCTATAGGATCCCGTCGCAAGTGTGCTGATGCTGAAGGTGGCCACTCCGCTTCCATTCAGCGACTGCGTGCCGGAGATTGCGGTGCTGCCGTTGTAGAAGGTGACGCTGCCCGTCGGTGTTCCACTGGCTGAGGTCACGGTCGCCGTAAAGGTGATGTTTTGTCCGTACGTAGCACTCGTCGTTGAAGCGGTAAGCGCAGTGCTGGTACTCAGTACTGTCACACCCGTCCCGGAGAGCGCAATGCTGAGCGTTGCGGCATTACTGGTAATCGTAGCTGTGCCGCTGAAAGATGTCGCAGTGGTGGGTGTAAAGGCCACCTGTAAGATGCAGCTCTGGCCCGCAGTCAGGCTGGTCGTGGTGGTGCAGTTTGTTCCACTGCTCGGCGTGGTCTGAGTGAAGCCCGTCGGAAGGCTGATGCCGCTCAGCGCCACCGTTGTCTGGCCGATGTTCGAGATGATCGCCTGAAGGGTGCTCGTTGCATTCAGCAAGGTAGATGGGAAGACAAGCTGCGCATTGGAGACATTCACGCTGCGAACCCGGTTGTCACCATTCGTCGCAATAAGCAGATTGCCGAAATTGTCGAAGGCCACGCTATGGGGCGCGTTCACCAGCGCGGAGATCGCTGCGCCGCCATCCCCTTCCACTGTGCCGCCGCCTGCGATGGTGTTGATGTTTCCGCTACCGTCTATCTTGCGGATGCGATTGTTAGCGCTGTCGGCGATGTAGATGTTGCTGCCGTAATCCACCCAGATGCCGCGCGGGGCATCCAGTTCGGCTGCTGTTGCTGCGGCTCCATCCCCGGTAAAGCCTGCCTTACCGGAGCTTCCGGCCACGGTCGAGATAAACCCATTCGTGGCAGAGACCTTGCGAACACGGTTGCCATTGAACTCCGTCAGATAGAGATTGCCGCTCGGATCAAGTCCAATGTCCGCCGGAGAAGCAATCCCGGCTGCGATTGCCAGCGCGCCATCTCCTCCGTAGGTTCCTGATCCGCTTCCGGCGATGACATACATGTAGCCGACCGCCGGCGTGGTCCCCGGATATTCAAGCTCAATGAGATTGGCGGCCGCACTGGCTGGGGCACTACCGGAAGCGTAGATCACGCGCACTCTGTCGTTTGAGAGGTCCGCGAAAAAGATGTTGCCATAGCTATCCACCAGCACTCCGCGAGGAGAGCTGATGGCCTGATTGGTGGCCAGCGTATTGTTTGCTCCGCTGCCGTTGCCTGCAATCGTATAGATGTCGCCAACCGTCGGCGTGGTCACGCCCTCGGCATTCAGAATGGCCGCAGTCTCTGCTCCTCCCTCGTAGACAACGCGAATCACATTGTTGCCCGTGTCAGAGATGTAGACATCACCGGCAGCATCAATCGCCAGACCGCGAGCGGCACTGATCTCTGCAGAGGAAGCCGGTCCTTTATCCCCGGTGTAGCCCGCCGTTCCCGTACCGGCAAAGAGCGAGATGTCCTTGGTGCTCGCATTGACTACGCGGACTTCATTGCTGTTATCCGAAACATAGATATCGCCGGAAGCATCGCTGCGCGCTACATAGGGTGCATTGATAGTTGCCGAAGTTGCCAGTCCACCATTCCCTGTTGTGCCGGCGGTGCCCGTCCCGATGACCGTTGTAATCGTGCCTGGGATGACCGATAGCTGAAGGACCGAGACGGTGACCGTAACGGGCTGCGAGGTGGATGGGAAGTTGTTGGAATCGCCGGAATAAACCGCCGTCAGGCTGTCGCTGCCGACAGGAAGAATCGTAGTCGCCAGCGTTGCCACACCATTGCTGAGTGAACTACTGCCAAGCAGGATGATGCTATTCGCATAAAAGGTTACGGTGCCAGTGGGCTGGGCTCCGGAAGAGGTTACCGTGGCCGTTAGGGTAACGCTCTGCTCATAGCTGGGAGAACTACTGCTCGAAGTCAGGACGGTGGTTGATGCGACCGCATTGTTGGTCACATTCAAGGTCAAGGTGCCCGTGCTGGATGCGAAAGCTGCTGCACCGCTATACACCGCCGAAAGGTTGTGGCTAACAGCAGCAAGAGAACTGGTGGTGAAGGTGGCCACTCCCGAACTCAACTGTACGCCGCTTGCGAGCACGTTCGTACCATCATAAAAAGTAACTGTGCCGGTGGGCGTTCCGCTTGTGGCTGTCACTGTTGCCGTAAGCGTGACGCTTTGAGCGAAGTTCGGAGTCGTCGGATTAGCTGTCAGAGTTGTAGTGGTCGCCGCCTGCACACCAGTCCCGGAGAGCGCAATGCTGAGGGCTGCGGCGTTGCTGGTGACAAGCGCCGTACCGCTGGCTGTTCCTGTAGCAGTGGGTGCAAAAGTCACCTGCAAGATGCAGCTCAGGCCCGCCGTCAGGATTGTTGTGCTGGTGCAGCTTGTTCCGCTGCTCGATGTTGTCTGTGTAAAGCCTGTTGGGATGCTGATGTTGCTCAGCGTCATCGTTGTCTGGCCGATATTCGCGATGGTCGCCTGCAGAGTGCTTGTGGCATTAACCGCCACGTTGGAGAAGGCGAGTTGTGCGCTCGAAACATTCACGCTGCGAACGCGGTTGTCGCTATTGGTCGCGATAATCAGATTGCCGAGATTATCGAAGGCCACACTATGGGGAACGTCCACCAGCGCGGAGGTCGCTGCGCCGGTGTCGCCTTCTGCCGTGCCGCCACCTGCAATGGTGTTGATGTTGCCGCTGCCATCTATTTTGCGGATGCGGTTGTTGCTGCTGTCGGCGATGTAAACATCCCCCGCGTAATCCACCCAGATGCCGCGCGGGCCGTTCAACTCGGCTGCGGTTGCTGCGCCACCATCCCCGGTAAAGCCTGCCGTACCGGAGTGGCTGCCGGCAATCGTCGAGATGTATCCCGTCGTTGCTGCAACCTTGCGGACGCGGTTGCCGTTGTACTCCGTCAGGTAGAGATTGCCGCTCGGATCAAATCCAATATCCGCAGGGTTGTAGATTTCAGCCGAAGTAGCCAGACCGCCATCTCCGCTATATCCCCCTGTTCCGTTGCCCGCGAGGACATACATGTCGCCGACCACCGGCGTGGTCACCGTTGGAGTGTTTTCAAGCGTAATCAAACTGGCTACCGCACTGCCGGCAACGTAAATCACGCGCACCTTGTTGCTTGAAAGATCAGCGATAAAGACGTTGCCGTAGCTGTCCACCAGCACTCCGCGAGGAGAACTGAGAGCCTGATTCGTCGCCAGTGTATTCGTCGCTCCGGTGCCACCGCCTGCGATCGTATAAATGTCACCGACCACCGGCGTGGTCACCGTTGGGTTTTCAAGGGTAATCAGGCTGGCGGTTGCACTGCCGCCCTCGTAGACAACGCGAACAACATTGTTGCCGGTATCAGAAATATAGACATCGCCGGCAGCATCAATCGCCAGGCCGCGCGCGGCCTCAATCTCTGCAGCGGTAGCCGGTCCACCATCTCCGGCGTATCCAGATGTTCCCGTACCGGCAAACAGAGAGATGTCCCTGGTAATCGCATTCACTACGCGGACTTCATTGCTGTTATCGGAGACATAAATATCGCCGGATGCATCGCTGCGCGCTACATACGGCGCGGTGAGAGTGGCCGAGGTTGCCAATCCACCATTCCCCGTTGTGCCGGCGGTGCCCGTGCCAATGACCGTCGTAATGACGCCCGGAATAGCCGACGCCTGGAGCGTAGAGACCGTAACGGTTACCGATGAGGAGGTCGAGGGGTTGTTCTTGGAATCGCCCGAGTAGGCGCCGCTGATAACGTTGTTGCCAAGATTCAGGCTGGAGGTTTGCAGCGAACCCGATCCGTTGTTCAGCGTCACCGTACCAAGCGTGATGGTAACGCCATTGATGCTGTCCGTAAGAACGACCGTACCACTTGGCACTGGCGAGGTTGTACCGGTCACAGAAACTGACAGGGTTACGATTGCACCCATATTTGGCGCGGTCGTACTCGGTGTAACGGTGGTCGTCGAGTTGGTGAGCGGTGAAACCGTAATGGTGAAGGTCTGAGCGGAAGAGGTACTGCTCGCGTAGCTTGAATTTCCCTGATAGGCTGCGGTAACACTGTGGCTTCCGAGGGCAAGGGAGCTGGTGGTGTAGGTTGCTGTCGTACCAGAGATTGCTACCGTTGCCAGTGTAGTAGTGCCGTTGTCAGTAAATACCACATTCCCGGTTGCACCCGCAGTAACAGTTGATGTAAAGGTAATGGAATTGCCGAAGTAGTACGGTGCGCTGGAGGGCGAGATTGCCAGATTCGTACTGGTGGTGGTGAGGCCAGAGGTTCCCGTACCCGTCACCGGAATTGTGACCGTATCAGTGCCGACCGTCACGGTAGCATTTGGAGAATATGCCACTGCGGTCGTGGGCGAGAACTCCAGAGCCAGCGTACAGCTTGTTCCTGCGGGGATTTGGGTCGAGTTGCTGCAATCCGGAGCATCTGTGTTGCCAAGCGGACTCTGAACAAAGCCGGTGGGAATCGAGATAGTGGGCGTGACTGCGGCAGCGGTCAGATTGGAGATGAGCGCGGTTGCAGGCGCAGTGGTTGTTGAGCCCGCGACCTCACTGCCAAAGGCAAAGTTACCCTCGTAGGAGAAGACACCGCTGTTGTTGACTGCTGTCGCAATGACAGAGCCTGCGGTGGAGGCATTCACCGTCACCTTGCGAATCTTGTTGTTGCCCTCATCCGCGATAATCAGGTTGCCGTTGGCGTCGAGTTTGACATCATAGGGAGCGTTCAGGGTCGCGGCTGTTGCGTTGCCGCCGTCTCCGTTGGCTGCTGTGGCCGTTGTACTGGCAGTACCCATGGTGCCGGCGATGGTGCTGACGTATCCGTTGGCATCCATCTTGCGGATGACATTGTTTTTTGTATCCGCAAAGTAGATATTGCCGCCTGCGTCTACCCACATGCCCTGCGGAGCATTGACCTCGGCCGTGGTGCCTGCCGCGAGTGTGCCATCGCCGACGCCGCCGGCGGTTGCAGCCGTGCCGGAGGCCGGGCCAAGAACCGTCGAGATGACTCCGGTGGTGCCGCTGAGTTTGCGTATCTTGTTTGCGCCGGATTCGGTGATAAGAACATCATTCGTCGTTGGATTGATGCCCACGCCGTAAGGCGCGTTGACGGCGCTTTGCGAGGTTCCTGCCGCATTGGTTCCAGCACCCTTAAAAGCCACGCTGCTATCGCCATTATCATTCGGGTAGGTGGTTACACTCTCGCCACCTGCAAGCATGTATCCATCCCCGAGGGCAAGTGTTGTATAGCCCTCAGTCTGGAGCAGGGACTTTACATTGCTTCCACCGGCGTAGACCACTGCAACCGTATCGGGAAGTGTGAGATATCCCGTGCTGTTCGCAATATAGACATCCTCGGAGCTATCCACATAGATACCGCAGATATCGGTCATCAATACCTTCCAGGCGATGCCGGAGTTGATATCGTTCCCGTTAGCGGTTGAGGATACACCGGCAATGTTGTAAAGATAGCCGGCAACCGGCGATGTAATGGTTGTGTTTTCCAGAGTAATGAGCGCCGCCAGAGGGTTAGTAGCATTCTGCCCGGTAACCACTCCGGCGTAAACCGCCTGAACAGAGGAGATGCCTGCCGTTGTGCTGCTCTGCGCCATAAACAGGTTGCCGTAAGAGTCCACCGCAAGGCCGCGCGGGAAGACGACCTTTGCCGAACTGGAAAGAGATGTAGTGTCGTTGCCCGCAGTCGTTCCCGCTGTACCCGTACCGGCAATCAGGTAGATATCGCCGATCGTGATTGTCGAGGAGGTGACACCGCCGTTATTGGCGGCATTTGCCAGAATGATGGCCTCTGCTGCCGCGCCGCCCTCGTAAATCACATAAACGTAGCTTGTACTCTCCGAGAAATAGATGTCTCCGCCAGTGTAGGTTTGGGTAACGGAGTTGTAGATCATGGGGGCTACGGCAACGGCATAGACCGGCTCAATGGTGTTTGTGGCTGCAAGTGCGCCAATGGTGGGCTCGTGCTTCGTCCCGGTTCCGGCAATCGTGGTGATGGTGCCTGGAGTGAGTGCCACCGTCTGCGCCATACAGGGCAGAGCCATTAACAATGCAAACACCAGTCCAAGAATCCCTGACCCTTGCTTCCTGACCTTCTTCATGACAACCCCTCAACCGCCTCAGTGCCGGCAAATCCTAAAAAACTGCTGGCGTTCAACGCTTTCCCTTTATACACACCACACCTGTGCGACTCCGGCGAAAAAACCGTTGGCATCCGTTTACGAGCCCCAAAGTCACCGTGGCCATTTGACCACTGCGGTAAAACAATAAGCATAGTTCCCTTAGCTATATAGGTTGCCTATTATGCTACAAATCCCAGACGAAAGCATCCCTCCTCCATAGCCTTTTACGGAATGAGGCTGCAATGGTTCCTCGTGTAAGTCAGTGCCAAAGAGGGATTAAAGGCGCAAAGGGCCTCTATTGCGGATGTTCATCAACCTGGACTTTTCTGTTGCGCTTTCCTGCTGCACTTGAAGCCGACACGATGCGGAATCGAAGACTCTTTGAAGACTTAAAAACTTTTCTCGCGAATCGTCAGAGCGCGTCATCGTTCAACGTACCGGCAAGAAAACAATCCTGAGCGTTTGCCGCATGAAGAGTGACTTGTAATGTCAAATAGATACACTATTCAGCTATAACTAGCTTTGTACGTGCTCGCATCCGATGGAGGAATACTCCAGAAGCTACAGATTGGCACATGACTATTTTGTATGCGAATACAAACAAATCTCCAACAATGACGGGCATGAGAGACTGTGTACGCGTATTTTTCTCAGAGCGGAAAATGAACTAGGTTGACTTATTTTCGCAGTCGAGTTTTTCCTCAGTCATAAGTCTGACAGTTATGGACGCAAGCCATGTGCGTGCTGTACATTCTTGTGAGTTACCATGCTTGATTGGTTTATGCTATCAACGCATTTGCCGTTAAACTCAATCCTCTGGTAATGATTTTTCTCTCCACCAACGGGAAATGGAGAAACAGGTTTTGGACAGGCGACGGTTTCTTGAATGCGGTCTGGTTGCAACAATGCGCTCTCTCCATTCTCTGGCTTTCAAACGAGGAAACGTATGATTTCGAAGTTATTCAGAAAACCATCGAAGGCATTAACCGGCTTGCTCATGTCGGCCACCTGCACTCTGCTCATGACGACGCTGATCGGCTGCGGCTCCAACTTTAAGTATTCCTGTGTTTCAAACTGTTCCACGCCAGCTCAGGCCTCTGTCACCACCACCACAAACAGCAGCGGCGTGCATGGGTTTGCGCTCGCGGGCAATACCTTTGTGCCCCTCGGAGTCAATTATCTGATCGAAGGCCACGGCGCCTACAACGGCAACAGCTATCAGACCTTCGATATGTTTGATACGCAAAATTTCAGTGCATCCACAATTGACCAGAACATGCAGCAGATTGCCAGCTACGGCTTCACCTATGTCCGGCTCTGGCTCAAAGGAGTTGATACGGATAACGGATTCTCCAGTCCCAATGCGTGGTCGCTTTACGTGAACAACATTGTGACTACGATCCACTCTGCGCAAAAGTACAACCTTCATGTCGTTCTGACCGGATCGTTCCCCGGACCGACGGGAAACGGGCTTATGCCCACCAATTACCAGCCGGCAGCTTCCTTGATTCCCTCCAATGTAACCGGAATGAATCAATTAATGCTGGTCCCGGCGGTGACACAGCAATTGGGCCAGTTTTATCACGATCTGCTGACGGCCATGCTGGTCATTGACCCCAATATCGCCTCCGGAATCTTCTACTTTGATCTCTACAATGAGATTCACTACGATCTGACGAGCCTTCCGCTTTCTGCGAACACCGGAACCTTTCCTTATAACGGTGTCTCCTATAACCTCAATGACTTCTCAACCAACGACACCACCGACAGCACCAGCCGTCAAGCATTGATGGACATTGCAGCACAGAACACTGTCCAGACTCTCGGCAGTGCGGTCAAAGCAGTTATGCCGAATCTTCTTGTAACTCCCAGCTCCGGCTTTAATCGGGGATCGAGCCACGCCGGATTTGACGGAGGTTTGCTCTTTGCGCCAGGCGTGGAAAATCACTATTCGTTGAGAACCTACTACGTGCTGCAGGGCGGTGCAGATTTCATTGATATCCACCTCTATCCCTCGGCCCAATTTCAAACAACGTCAACTATGATTTCGAGTGAAATTGTTCCCGTGAGCACAGCCACTACAGGTACTACCTACATCAGCGCAAAGATCACTCCCTTGCTCTCCGGTGAATTTGGCGACACATATTCGAGTTTTTCCGGGGCCGGATCTGAAACCGCAGAATTAGAGGCTGGCATCAGCCAAATGCTGTCAGCGGAGTCCTCTGTATATTGCGCATACAACTTCGCCGGTTTTGGCGTATGGGATTGGAATACGTACCCGAATGCAAATTTCACTCTGGTGGATCCAATTGACGATCCCGGCAATCTCTATATGCAGGCGATGGCGCCGCTTTACAACCCGCAGTACTGCGGGCAACCGGTAGTGTCAACAGATGCAGCGAAGACTACCAACTCATCGGTTCCTTTTCTGCCTTAAGCACTCTCTGCGTTTGCGCAGACCGCACCCTTGCTCATTTCCTCGGCAGACGTATACGGTACTCAGCAAGTTTGAACCTTCAAACAGCAGGAAGGGTTATTTCAATATGAACAATTTCATCCGCAAAGACTTTGCATCCCTGCGACCTGTGGCAGTTTCGATTGGTTTTCTTCCTCAAAAAGCATTCTCTATTATTTCCAAGCAGCCTCTACACCTCTGCTGCACCGTACTTCCTTTGCTTGCCTTGCTAACCTGCGTATCGGGAATCGCCCAGACCCAAAAGCAGGCAGCAATCAGCGATACGAGTGCTGCGCTCTTGAATCTAACTGAGGCACAAACTCTCCTAGCCAACGCCACCTTCCATCCATCCTCCGCCCTCAGCAAACGGAAGGCACTTCAGGAGATTGTCGCAGCCGAGGATGCTCTTAAGAAGGTCGGTGCCTCAGCTCCGAACTCCGGCTCAAACACTGTTCTGCCAAATGATCCAACCGCTCCAGGAATTTTGGCGCTGCTGACAAGCGCACGGGATCACGTCACACTTGCCAACAACTTTCCATCGCCACGGGTCGCCTTCACTACCATCCGGTTCATTGACAGCGCCACACACCATATTCAATCCGCAATTAATCCAAGGCTCATCTCTATCGAACCGGACAGTCAGGGTGTGCAGCGCTTCATGGTGAACGGCAAACAATTCAACCCGATCTGCGTCAATGATCTCGACGGTTCCACAAGGCGTTACAAGACCTTTGACATGTTCGACACCACGACCTTCAATCTCAAGGCAGTGGATGACAAGCTACAGGCCATCTCTGCCGCTGGTTTCAACTGCGTTCGCCTATGGCTGAAGGGTTACGATACGGACGACGGCTTTGCCGCGACACCGGGTGGAAAATTCGATGAACAGGTCTTTCAAAAATACCTCCACAACGTGGACGCAACCCTGAATGCCGCCAGGAGCCACGATCTTCGCGTTATTCTCACCGGCTCCTTCCCTGGCCCCAAATGGCCCGACAACATGCTCTTCATGCCCAGTAATTATCTTCCGCCCGCTGATACCCTGCCCAGCTTCGACACCGTCGCAGGCATCAACAGACTTGTCCTCATCCCGGCCATGGCCACAGGTCTCGGGCGCTTTTACATGGACCTCCTCAACGGTCTGATTCAGATTGATCCGCAGGTTCAGGACAATCTGTTCTACTTCGACCTCTATAACGAAATCCATTACGACCTGATGGCTCCGCCCTTTGCAAAGATGTCAGGCACATACATGTATCAGGGAATTACCTTTGACATGAGCAAGCCGCAAAGCCGACAGGCCCTTATGGATACGGCGACCAAACAATTTATCGCTACTCTCGCGGCTTCCGTCAAAGACGTCATGCCCGGTCTGCCCGTCGCAGCCAGTGAGGGCTACAACTCGACGAGTAATCATAAGGGAATTGACGGCGGCATCCCGCATAAGAAGCCGGACAGCTATATGCTCCGTTCAGCCTACCTTCTCGCAGGCGGCGCGGACATCCTTGACATCCATACCTACGCAGGGCCTGCTATTCCGCAGTTTAATTTGCCCGCCTTTCACGAGCGGGCATCCGGCGCACTGGCATCTCTTGAAGTCATGCCCTATCAGAAACAGCCGACCTCAGCCACTGTAAGCTCTCGGGACGCGCCTCTCTTTGCAGGAGAGTTCGGCGCTGAAATGTCTCATTACGGCATCCCCAACGGTTCAGACAATCCCAACGTCAAGACGCTCTACATGCCCCGCCTGCTGGAAGCTATCACCGAATTGAAGGCCACAGAGCAGACGTTCTTTTGCGCCTATGGTTTCGCCGGCTTTGCCTTCTGGGACTGGGGCACCAGGGACGGCCGCCCTTCCAGCACCTTCAACCTTCACTCCCGCTTCGATCCGGATGACCTTGCCAACCACGCCTTCAGCCCGGCAGAAAATCCCAAATACTGCGGCCTGCTGATCCACTAAACTCTTACTACAGGAACAGGCCCGACAAGGGATCCGGACTGAGCCGGATCCCCTGCGTTTGGGTTATCCCAGTTCTCACAGCGTTGGAGACGTGGTCGTGCATTCTCCGCCTTGCACAGCGTAGTGGATCGTTCCGGATGCGTCGGCGCAGAAGGTTCTGCCTGCATGACCGGCAGCAGGCTTCGCCAGGATGAAGTAGCTGATGTTCGCGCCTCCGGTTGAAGAGCCTTCAGGAATTGAGATGGCAAACTGGTAGCCATCTTTGGTTCCTGAGGCCAAATCGGCATCTATGTATCCAGCGTGTCTTTCATCAGCAACACCCTGAGCCGGTCCCAGCGCAGAAAGAGAAGATGTGAATCCCCTGGCGGTATAAGTATTTGTATAGTTCATCTCCGAAGCGGCTAACAGGTTCATTGATTGGAGTGCGCTGCTCTCGTTTGCAATGTCCTGCGCCAGTGTATACACGCTCGCACCTTTGTAGGGGCCGGCAAGTAACTTTCCAGTAGAGAGCGAAACGGGGCTTGTAAGTCCATTATTGAAATTGGCGTAGTAGATTTTTCCCACTATTTGACCTATTCCAGTAATGGCCTTGGCCGGTTTTACAACCAACTTCCCATCGCGGGTAATAAGTCCCACACCATCAACACTGGTAACAGGCTGTAGGTCACCGCTCTGAATCTGAATGTTATATAGCCCCGGGTTTACGACATATTTGCCTTGTTTGTTGATTGTGCCTTGCTTCCCTGATACAGAAACGGCAGCAAGGCCGTCTGAGAACTTGGTTGCCATGTCGAACTGAGGATTGATAACGATCTTGCCTGCTTGATTGACATAGCCCCACTTCCCATTGAGCAAAACTCCTGCTAAACCGTCGGAAAAGGTGTTTACAGAGTTGAACTGGGGTCTGATTGCGAAGATACCTGAGCGATCAATGTAGCCACATTTGGACTCGCGACATGCTCCGGCAAGACCACCTGAGAAGCCATCAACATCTATACCCTGGAAGCTGGGCTTGATGACATAAGTTCCCGTCTTGTTGATGAAACCCCAGCCATCATCCCCGTGTACTGCTGCCAGCCCGTCGTGAAAGTCGCCCGCGCCACTAAACTGGGGATTGATTGCGTACTGGCCCTTCTTGTCAATAAATCCAACCTGATTTCCCAAATAAACGCGCGCAAGGCCTTCCACGAATGAACCAATAGCGTTGAACTGAGTTGGAATTACCAGTTGTCCGTTGATATCTATAAACCCCCATTTGCCATCCTTCAGGACACCGCAAAAGCCCTCATTGCAATAGACCGATTGGCCTAAAACGTATGAAAAGTCAACCGCATCCCATTGCGGCGGGATAAGAACCTTGCCATCGGCGTCTATGAATCCCCATTTTTGCGTCTTTCCATCTGCACTCAGGCCCTGAAAGGGATAAACGCCTGGATCCTGCACCACATAGGCCGGAGCGGGACGATGGAACCACCACCAGGCCGTGCCGCCCAAAGCAACCAGCAGGGCGATGAGCACGTAGGTGAGTTTCTGGCGAATCGAAGTAGGTTTGGCGTGTGCCGGCATGACCGGCGCGACTGGTTGATACGGAGCGCTTTGGGGCGCAGGGCTGGTTCCAGCAGCCCCCGAACCCATCGTTGCGCCGCATTTCCCGCAGAAATTGCGACCCTCAACAACCTCACTACCACAGTCTGGACAGAACATATAATCCTCTCTTTCGTGATCTGTTCACGCATTAACGCGCAGTTTTTCCTAAAGTGGCGATAGTAATCAATCCACCAGTTGCGATGGAGCAGAAGCCCAGCCCAAGCAGCCAGTAACCGATGCCGGCAACAGAGCCCATCCCCGGTATAAACAGAAGGGCAATAATGCACCCAGGGCCATTCAGTGAGCCAATCACGATTTGAAAACCACTTATCAGCAACTTCTGCGGTGAGGTTGCTTTTCTCGAAAAGTAAAAGAGTATGCCTGAAGTAATTGCCAGCAGGAGTACAAAGTAGACAACTCCAAGAAGTTTGGTCATGTCGAAGAGGGAAACACTGGCGCGACCCATCTCCGCTCCGCCGGATGCTCCCAGAAAGCCCAGCAGGAGACCAACAACTTCCCCGGCCTTGTCTGGCACAGTAATGGAGATAGCTGGCAGAAAAAATCCCAGTACCGCGGCTATCGCGCCGCCGGCAACAAATTTATCGCCAAGCGAGAGCGAATTCAGTACTGATTTTCCCATCTGTGCGACCTCTGCCGCTGAGGGCGGAGCAGGCTGAGAAGGAGCAGCCCATGCCGCAGGTGGATTGCTAGGGATGGCTCTGGTGCGCATATCAGCACCACAAAACTCGCAGAATGATACATCTTCTGAATTTGGTTTGCCACATGCAGAACAGTTCATGAACATTCTCCCTTCAATGGTTACAGTGAAGTTTCTGTTTACAACGTCCCTCTGGAATTTCTAAAGGGACGTCAACATTTTCAAAACCAAAGTGCGGGAGCCCGGTTGTCTCGCCGTCGTTTCAACAACGGAAGCATGGTTCAATCAGTTCCCACTGTTCATCGGTCAACGACTTCTGCCGTTTCTTCATGACAGAAGTTCAACACCCAACCCTCCCCACGCGAAAGTACCCTTCTGAAGCCGTACTTATTTATGAAACACGCTCCCGATGGCACTCATCGGGAACCATCTTCTGTTGATGAATTACTGAAGAAGCTCCCATCGGACATCGCACTGCGACTGATCCTCATTCTTGATTGAGCGAAGAATCAGTTTTTGTGTGCCATCCGGTTGATGTGATATCAGCGGTTGCCAGGATTGCTTATCAAAGCTGAATTTGAGACGCCCTGCGGGAAGATTGGAGAAAACAACTGTACCTCCATATCTGACAGGTGGTCCGGAGTAATGCAGTACCCCGGATGTGGATGAGACCTGAGATGGCCTCTGTGTATCTTCAGGCTTAGAAGCCTTCTGGATCGGCACGGGGTTGTCTGTAGACTTACTTTTCGCCGCTGCAACTGTAGGATGGCTCACCGTTGCATTTGCATTAGGAGCGGGGGTAGAGGATTGTGGTGGCTGAGCCGTTTGTGCTGCAGTTTGGCTATTTATTGGAGTCGTGGCACTCGGCTTGTTTTGAGCCTGTGTAGGCCCGTTTGCATCCGATGAAGCAGCAGAAGGTGAATTGCCTGCTGCAATCGGCTTGTTTGCAGTTCTGCCCCGATAAACATAAAACCCTGCAACAGCACCTGCCAGTAACAGAATACAAATACATATCCCTACCAACATAACTGGCTGGGTCAATCTTCTCTTTTTTGTATTGGAAGGTGCCAACATACTTTCTGATGTGTGCGATTCAGTAATAATATTCTCGGGCTGAGGCGGTAATGTGCTTATGCGTGGAGTAAATTCTGGTTCAGATGTTGAAGATGGATTCGCTACAGGTATCTCTTCCTGCAAGGGTGATAAAGGTGAAGCTTCTTTTACCGGGATATCCTTTGGCGCTTGAGTTACCCCGGCTGGGCACAGAGCTTCCCCAGCAACTGCATGACCGCATGATCTGCAAAATCTTTTCCCGGGAATAAGGGATGCACCACATTGTTTGCAGAATTGGCCTGATGGCTGCGACAAGGGCAGGGATGACGCATCTGTGCAACTTGTGGTTTTTTGAGTTGGCTGTAATAGCGCCTGACCGCAGTTTCTACAAAACTGCTTGCCGGTAGTGACCGGAGAACCGCAGGTTGGGCATTCATATTCTGTCATTTTGAAATCCTCTTACTTTCTTCGAAAGAAGGTGCGCTCCATTGGGCTGACATTGAATGAAAGTGAACTGAAACGACGGTCGCATGTTGCGACCGTCGTCTGTGATTGGAGTTGATTAATTGGAATTACCGCTCGCTGCTGCCTGCTTTGTTAAATCTTGCTCCGATTGGTCAGCATTCTTGAGTTGCTGACTGACATCATTGGCTCCATTGGGATCCGGAGGAGGAGCGACTTCTGCAAAAGCCGCTTTTGTCGGCGCAACTTGTGCAGATGGAGGGGCTGCCGGCAGTCCATTTTTGCCTTGCTTCGCTTGAAGTTGATCAAGGCCTCGGTCAATGGTCTCCCGCATATGGTTCTGCATTTCCTGAAGATCATCCACGGCTACCGTTACATTGGCTGATTTCGAACATTCACGATGTCCTTTGCTCGATAGAACAGTCAACGATACTGCTGTGGCATCGGGTGCCGGTGGCGAGGTCATCCCAAGAACGTCGCCATCGCTGAGGGCGCACTCGGCACCGGAATCATCAATCACATCAAGGGAACTGCCAACTACAAAGACATGATTGTTTCCATCGCCCAGCAACCTCGAAATTCCACTGGACGCAGGATCAACTTCCACATTCTGATTTGTTTGTTGCGCCTCTGCATTTTCAAGTGCCAGCTCGCTTTGCACCTCGTTCGCAACCATCTGTTTTACTTCTGGAGACAAGGCTGGTGCAGGGTTATTATCCGGTTGTTGCTGGGCTAATGTTCCCGACTCCTGACCTGCAGCATAAGCCGCTTGTAGGTCATTTGAGATCATGTAATCGGTTAGCCAAAGAGATGGGGTGGCATAAACCGGGTAAGGCGCAAAGTAGCCTCCATAAAAACCAACCCAGGGAGAGGCGCCCCATCCCCATGAAAAGACAACTGGTGCACCCCATGGGTGATATGCCCATCCATAGAAGCCTACTGAATAGTAGTGAACTGGCGCGTAAACCTGAAGTGCCACTCCATGAAAGGCATAACCTCTATAAAATCTTTGATAGACGTGGCCATGATCATAGTAAGAACGTGTTGCAAAATCATGACCGTGGAAGCTGTAAGGTCGTTCTATGAATCCAGGACGGCCCCTTTCTGCAAATACCCTCGAATGGTCGGCACGAGATACCATCACCTGCCGTCCACCATTCAGGTTGTGATGAATATCCAAACCGCGCTTGGCATCATGGATATTGCTGATGCCGCCGTTAGGACGACGCTCTAAACCGTTTCCACCCGCCAGATGCACCACATGGTTACTCTGCGGCGAAATTCTGCCCGTTACACCCGCTTGATGCGGTGCGACCGGATGCGGTTGCGTGGCCACCAGTCTGCCGGCCTGATTAGGCCGTGGGCTGCTTGCACCGGTTTGAGGTGTAGCCGTTTTCCCTTGCGGATTGCTCAAGTTGCCACCAGCCCGATTATTCGCCGGTTGATTGGTCGTGGTTGCGGATCTGGCGGGAGTAGCCGTGCTGGTAGTTGGATGATTGGTTGTTGTGATTCCACCGCCAGCCATCGGACGACTGGTCGTGGGACCAGTGCGGGTGGGCATGGAGTTCGTTGTCGGCCCACTACGGTTCACAGTTGGGCCGTACGTCGTGTTGGTACCTGCAGGCCTTTGTGTCTGAGCAGGAGCCTGTTGTCTAGCAGGCGCGGCTTGTGGTGCAGGTCTCGCCGGAGGTGGTGGAGGTGGTGCTGTCGATTGTGTCTTCTTTTTGTCATCCGCAGCATACAAGCTGCATGCGCAGAACAGAAGCGTGAAGCCGAGCAAACTGACTCTCTTCGTTGTGGGTGCTTTCATCAAATTTCTCCTTCTCTTAAGTACGGTTTGGTCGTGCTATCGATAATCACCTCGTGACCAGCATGAATATCGAGAATTTGTTTTGTGCTACTGAATGTCTGTCACTTTGCCGTTGACAAATACCACCTTCATATCCGGGTAGTAGTCAATTTCCTTGGCCCCCAGATGAGCTATCTTTTGAGGTGGACCGAGAATTGCCGATACCTGAGTTGGTGTTTGTCCAAGAGAGATGGTCTTAGGCGCAGGAGGTGCTGCATCGGGCGGCGGCGGCGGTGGCTCAATCGGGGCGGTCGCAGTCGGCACTTGCTCTGAGGTTAGTGCTGATTCGAGGTTGTTGCCACCGTTCACCAATAATTGATCAATCATTTTCTTGGCTTTTGCTTCGATTTCAGGATTTGGTGCTTTGGAGGCAGCATTCCTTTCAATCGCATTTTTATATGCATTGATGGCATCTTTATACTTCTTTGCTCCAAAATCGGCATCTCCTAATGTGAGCCACAGAAGTCCTTCTTTGGGTCGCACCGATGTAGCATGTAACATTAGCGAAGCTGCCTTGTCGTAGTCGGGGGGCGTTGAGTTCATGGCTTCGCGAGATTGCACTATTAATGAATTCAATACTGCAATCTGTTCATTATCGCGAACTGCATCTGTCTGATTGGGTGGTTCTGTAGCGGAAGCCGCCGTCCCTTGCTTAACCCATGCCGTACCATCTGGGTCGTATAGCTTTTCTCCTTGAACCGTGAAAAGCGTGGATTGTCCATCCACACCCCCGATCAATGTCAATGTCTTCCCATCGACAGTGTAATGACCTGTTCTGGGCCGCCGTTCGCCCTGAGTGTGCTGAATGAAACCGAAAGAACGGGTTAGAACGAGATAAGCGACGGTACCTTCCTGTGTGTACTTTCCAGGGAGTCCAGGCTGATCGCCCTCCTGCGCAGCCAGCGCAAGTGTGAGTGTCAATGTGATAACAGCCAATCCTATTGCACGAGTCCATCGAACATTCTTCATCGCTTCATCACTTCCTTCATTCCTTGTTTGTTCGTATCAGGATGTACTTCACGTCACAGCCTGCTACTGAATGTCTGTCACTTTGCCGTTGACAAATACCACCTTCATATCTGGGTAGTAATGAATTTCCTTGGCCCCTAATTTGGCTACCTTTTGTGGGGTTCCAAAGATGGCGGCTACCTGCTCTTTTGTCTCTCCAAGAGAAATTGATTTGGGGGCAGCCGGTACAGCATCGGGAGGCGGAGGTGGTGGCTCGATCGGGGCAACCGCAGCAGGTACTTGCTCTGGGGCTGGCGCGGGCGCAGGCGTTGGCGGGACCCCTTGCCGAACAAGCTCTGCGTTGGGATATATCGTCCCGTTCATGTACAACTTGCCCCCTTGCATTTTGAAGCTTCCGATTGGAAAGTTAATACTTCCTATTTTCCCCGTCAGTCTGATCCAATCTCCTTCTACGATGAATTGGCATTGACTTTGCGTACCTCCGGGGTTGCGTATGGAACATGATCCATCGGGGAGAAAAAAGTAATGGGTGCCTGTCATTTCCAAGAGATACTCCCCAGCAACAGCGGCATTCGGATTATTTTGGTCAGTGCCGGTATTGCTCTCAGGGGCAGTAGTAGCTGGGTTATCCAGCGTCGCAACCTCCGCAACCGCATTTAACACATCCGTTACGCTTGCACCCTTTGGGAAAGGAATCTTAAGATTTCCATAGTAGCGATAGTCTCCGTATGGATCGCTGTATAGTTCCATAACAACATTATCTTTCCCAACTGTGATCCCGATGATCCAAAGCTTTTCCCCGGCAACGAAGTTTCTCTTTGGGTAGGAGGATGCAGTGGCTCCTCCCGGAGCCGCCATTGATATTGCGAGATCCTTGCCAAATCCGCCCCATCCTTGAGTTATTTTCCCGTTCTTGGAAGCATTTGACGGAGGCATGGGCGATTGTGTGGCGTAGAGAATCAGGCCGTTCTGGTGAAGAACCACTACAGAGCCGGGTGTAACGATATCACTTCTATCAGCAGTGATTTTCGTCGTAATAAATTGGCTATTGAGCTTTTTCACAAGCTCCGGGTTTGCGGCATCACTAGCCTGAGAAGGTATGGTTAAGCCAACAATTAGGGCAGTAACAAACGCAGCAAAGAACACTCGTATTTTGGTAGACACGGATTCCCCCTAGTTTGATTTTTAGCAAGCATACTCCGGTTTCATGCATGACAAATGAATAATTTTTCATCGTTTTTCTTTCCGTTGTGTTATAAGTGGTACTCAATTACAGCAGGGCCTTAACGAGCATCCTGATGATTTTCTCGATAGAGAAAGTGAGGAGGGTTATGGACTGTAACAATTGTCATCACACTGTCCACGACGATTTGATGTTCTGTGAACTATGTGGTTCCGAACAATATGAACCTTTACTCGCTCAGCCGCTCAGAAGCATAGAAAAGGATATGCAATGATTTGCAGATTTTGCGGCAGACAATTGTCAGAAGGAAGTCGGTTTTGCGGTGGATGCGGTAAATCGCTGTCTGATCCATTCATCGGATCTCCCGTTTCTTCCTCATCACAGATTCATCGTTCAACCCAACCTGATGGCGCAAGGCTACAGACTCCACTGCCACCCAGACCTGTATCCAGTCGCTCTTCAGTACCTGTGCCCAGGGCTCGTATGTGGCCACTCTTTGTGGTACTTGGCTTAGTAGCTGCTTTCATTGCCGGATATCGCTGGTACGAAAACGGTATAAGTCTTACTTTGGTTACAAATCCGGCGATGAGCATGGTTTCTCTCGACGACAAGCCAGTCGGGGTCAGTGATTCCAGTGGCAGGCTCATCCTCCCGCATATTGCACGCGGCAGTCATAGCATTACTGTTAGCCACGATGGGTATCAACCCTATATTCAAACTCAGATCATTGGGAGCTTTGCTCTTAATGCCGCCTATAACCTGACGCTGCTACAGCAGACCTACCGCGTCACAGTTCAGACCAGACCCCCATTTAGCAATGTGTATGTAGATGACAAATTGGCTGGAAAATCCGATGCCTTTGGAGTACTGATCATTCCTGCCGTTAGCGACGGACAGCACATTCTCAAAATTCAGAGTACGGGTTTTCCTATTGAGACCATGCCAATTGAGATTCACTCTGACAATCTCGTTTACAACATTGATTTGGCAGCAAAAATGGCAGAGATGATTCAGGAAAAGTCGGCTGATCTTCAGCGTGCGCATGAGCTATTTCAGTTGCAGAACTTCGATGCTGCAATTGCCGCCTGTGATGCTGTTCTTGGGATATTTCCAAACGATGCAGACGCTACCTCTCTGAGGGCGCAGATTCAACAAACAAAAGCAATCGTGAGTCACTGATCTCCTTCTGAAAGGGCGACGTGAAACAGACTGGCAACTCTGACGATATTCGCACAATCGTTCTCTGCATGGTTTACAGATTGTGCCTGATTTTTCTGTTTACTGCCCCCATAGCCTACTCACAGAATGCTCCATTAACTCTTGTGCAGGTGCAAAGCCTTATTCGCGCTCATGCTCCTGAGAGTGTGATTCAGCAGCAGATTCAACAACGGGGGCTTGGCTTTCCTGTCACGCCCAACGTCCTTGAAGAAATACAAAAGATGGGCGCCAGTGAAAATCTGGTGGCACAGCTTCATGCCGAACTTCAGGCTGGGAACATTGAAGTCCACACTCTTCCTCAAAGCGTCATTTTGATTGATAACAAAAAAGCCGGCATTACCAATAGCAATGGTGTATTTCTTGCCGAAGAACTCTCCACCGGCAATCATTCAGTTACTGCCGCACGCACAAATTTCAAAGATGGAGTTGCAACAGTCACGGTAGGCAATCATGAAACCCAGAAAGTTGATGTGTCACTTATTTGGCTCGGCGGTTACCTCACAATCATCACCTATCCTGAAGATGCCAGTGTTGATGTTCAGGGGCCACAAGGATTTACAGGACATATCAATGATGTCCCTTGTCCAGCCGGAGAATATACGATTCATGTGAGTCGTGATGGAATGAAGCCTGAAACCAGAACGATTGATGTGATCAGTGAAATACACCATACGGAAAAGATTCGTTTAACTCCAACCCCAGCCTATCTTGCCCAACTCGTTTATTCTGCGCAGGACAAATTGAGCCACAATGATCCAGTAGGGGCATTCAGAATCGCTTCCACTGTTCGGGGAATGGATCCAAAAAATATCAACGCGTTAGACATATTAACCAGCAGCACTTTCGAATTGGGCGATGAAAAGGCCTTCCTGATCTTTGCACGTTCAGAGTTGCACCGCGGTGGTACGGTCACTCTGCCCCTTTTGCATATTCATTCTTCGCCGACATTACAACTTCACGATGTCGAAATGAAAATAAGCAGCGCAGGTGTGGTTCTCCATCAGCAGCCAACGCAGTCTTACTGTGCTTTGGATGATTCTCTAATTCCGGCATCCGCAATCAACAGTATCAAAATTACTCAGGATTCCAGACGATATGAATATCTTCATTTTTCCTATAGCGTTGTTGATTCGAGCGACGCTACTAAAGCGCAGAATCTAAGCACGGATTTCGTGTTGAATGGAACGATTGTTCAGCCTGGCCATGTACATGAGTTGCTCGACGGTATAGTCAATCTTCTCAACGACATCCACGCTCAATGATGCCTCAACTCGGAGCGTCCTGACCGGTCTTGTGTCCCCAAACTGGCAATTCAGACCATTGACGACCTCCGCCAACATGGACGCTTCACGATGTCCAGCATAATCCGCACCCGGAACCAGTCGGAACTCATTGAAAGACCCCTTCTGTAGTTGGTAAAAGATGGTATTGTCGTGACGGGTGTGACGAATCAGAATTGCTACATGTGATTGATTTCAGGTTGTTTATGATGATTCTAAAGTAGTTGCTTTCATTCTTGGTGCCGAAGAGAGGACTCGAACCTCCACACCCTTGCGAGTACGTGGACCTGAACCACGCGCGTCTGCCAATTCCGCCACTTCGGCACGGTTGCTTACTGGCAGTATTTCCCAGCAAGGCAGCATCTCTGATTGTACAAGTTGAGCCATCAATGTCAAACCGCAGACGTCGCCTGAGCAACTACGCCATCTATCTGCACCCATCCAATCTCATCAACGGAAAATTGCAGAATTGTTGACCAGCGCAAAGGTTTCCCGGCTGGACAACCTTATCACTCCAAACCCCCTCTGAATGAAGTAGGCTGGTTGTGTAGCCAACAGGGAATCTCCTCCAAATGCAATCTTCCCCAGCTACATCCGCTCCCCCAGAACGGATCATTCATGAATCCCTTGAAACACGGCGACAAGAGTCCATCGGAGCCTGAAAAACAATCATCCTCGGACCAATCCTCTTCGGCCCTCGTTGACTTTCACGCGCTCAGTAATGCGCTTGAAATCATTCTCCAGTCCAGCTATCTCATCTCCACAACCTGCACAGACGAGAATTCAAAAAAATGGATCGCGATGCTTAATGATGGCGTGGATCGCGCCATTGCTTCGCAGCGGGCATTACGCAAATCACTGGCAGAGAGCGGCAAACTCCCTGTTGTGCCGCCGGAAGGCACATAACTTGCAGGAATAAACCGAGGCCGACAAAAATGAATTTGTCGGCCTCGGTTCTTACGGGGCTGTAATAACCCGATTTTAGTTCTACTCTACAGGGACGGGTGAGAGATCTTCATCCCAGTGCTCTGCAGTGATCTCCCAGCGACGGGCTTCGTTCTTCTGATAGTCCGGCCAGTCTGGAAAGATTTTGTGGACAAGACCTGGACCGCCGCCGGTAGCCTGAGCAACCTTGTCGCGCCAGACAATCTGCAACTCGTAATCCCACGCCGGAACCAGATGATGCCGATCACGCTTGAGCAGCGTGATGCTCTGGATAAGTCCCTGCTCCTTGAGCGCCTTCAGAATCGGGTAGTGGTAATTCTTGTACAGATTTACCCACTCCTCCTGATGTCCGAGCGTGATCTTGTAGTAGGCCTGCGAGGTACGCGGGCCGCCGCCGTTGTTTTCCTGCGCGCTGAGATTGCCAGCAGCAAGGCCGACAAGCAACAACGCGATGAGTAACATGCGAGTCATTAATTTCATTCGTTTTCCTCCTGGGGTTGTGGGTTGTGGTTAAAAGATCAGCTTTAGAGAAAACTGCTCTTCGCGTTGGTCGTAAGCATTTGCAATTTTTCCGTAGGACCCGGAAACAAAGGATGCAGTCGGGTTATAAAAGTTGGGGTGATTGGCAAGATTGAAGCTCTCTGCGCGGAGGTTCAGTTTGAGGTCATTCCCAATCGGAAAGACACGCGCGATGGCTGCATCCGCATTCACAAATCCCGGCCCCTCAACCGCATTGCGGCTCTCGTTGCCGAAAGTGCCTGGAGTCGGCTGCGCGAAGGCCGCAGTATTAAACCACTCCGACACCGAGTGCGGCGCATGGCTGTTGGGGTTGCTGAGAACATTCGGGCGGTCTGCGTTTTCACCCGTATTGCTGTTGTCCTTGCCGTAGTAAATCGTGAAGGGACGTCCGGTCTGCCACTGGACGATGCCGGAAATCTGCCAGCCGCCTGCCAGATACGAGCCCCATCCGCTGGTCAGATACTTGCCTTTCTTTCCGAAGGGAAGGTTGTAGACCGGACTTACCACCAGTCGCTGGCGAACATCAAAGTCGCTAAGTCCGCGCTCACTGGTGGGGGCCGTATAGGAGTTCTGCGGCAAAGCCAGAGAGGAATTGCTGCTGGAATCACTACCGCCTGCGCCCTCATCAATCGAGCGGCCCCATGTATAGGAGATCAGGTACGAAAGGCCGTTGAAGTAATTCTGCTGCAACTTGGCCTGAAGCGAGTGATAGTAGGAGTTTCCTTCCGTCTGCAAATAGGTCACATTCCCGAAGGTGATGGGCGTGTCCGATCCGAATGCGAAGGGAGTCTGATAAGGACGGCGGGAGTTTACCGAACCCGAGCCAAGAACTGCCTGGTTAATGTTGATCTCTGAAGGAAGTTTTGATCCCTTCGAGCCCAGGTAAGTGAGTTCAAAAAAGGCCGTCTTTGAGAGGGACTGCTGCACACCCAGGCTCCACTCATTCACATAGGGCGTTGCGTATTTGGGATCAATGCCCGTGGCCGTCCTCGAGCCGGGCGAAGCTGCGGCGGGGAATGCATTGGCAAGGTTATATGGATTCGGGTTTGAGGTGGAAGGAGTAGCCAGTGCGGTTGTCGCCGTAAATGTCTGCGGATTTCGAACCGGATACTGGCTCAACACGCTTACAAACTGCTGAAGTAGTACAGGCACGTTGTAGAAGATGCCATATCCGCCGTGAACCACCGTTGAGCTCTTCCCGGTTGGCTGCCACGAGAAGCCAATCCTTGGCGCAAAGTTTTTCCAATCGCTCTTGTACAGTTCGTTGGAGGCCCCATAATGCCCTGCCCAGGTAATGGTTCCGTTAGAAGAATTAAATCCGGAAAGATTGTTGGCAAAATCGCGGATAGGCGAGTCATACTCCCAACGCAGACCCAAATTGAAGGTCAGGTATGGCTTGTACTGCCAGTCATCCTGCGCAAAGAAGGAGATGTCATTATGGTAGGGACGCATGGTCGGCGCGCCCGGTTCAATCGTGGAAGTTGAAGGCAGGCCAACCAGAAGATCAGCGAAAGCATTACCTGTGCTGAAGGAGTCGCTGGCGGAAGGACCACTGAAATTCAGCAATCCGCGCCCATCGTAAACCGTCTTATCAATCGAGTCGGCTCGGCGCAGATCAGCACCCACCTTGAGGGTATGGTGGTTCTGGGTGTAGGTGAGCGAATCAATTACCTGATAGGTATTGTCAAAGCGCTGCTGCGGCATATTCGTTGCTCCGCCCAGCGATCCATAGCCCGTCACCGATGTATTTGGCAGACCTGTATTGTTGGGGAAGTTTCCCGCAGATGCGCCGGGAATTCCGGGGAAGTTGGCGCTTACGTCCTGCTGTACGCCGGACTGACGAAAACGCTCATAGTTCAGACGCAGATCATTCAGCAAATGCACATTGAAGATGTGCGTCTCAGAAATTTCGGCAAGTTGGGTTGTTAGTCCGTCTCTGCAACCGAAGCCCGGCAGAGTTTGCGAGCATTGATTGTTGGAGGGAACAAAGGTCGGATCGTCAAAGTAGTTGTAGTTTACAAACCCTGAATCCTTTGCTGAAAAGGTATGATCCACCTTCACTGAGAACTCATTTAATTGCTCCGTTTGCGGTTCGGAAAAGTTATAGTTGTTGGCTGGTGTTGCGCCGGTGGCTGTCGGCTGGGTTGCCTGTGGATAGAAGCTGGCCAAAGCGACTCCAAGTTGGCTTGCAGCAGTATTCAGAATCGGCACCGCCCCAACTCCAGTGCCATTCAGGTCTGCGCTGGTAAGCACGTTCGGAGTTTTGAAGGCCAGCCCCGTGTAGGGATTGTGAACCAGAAGGGGATTGGTTGAGGCTCCCGGAAGACCACGAAAATCATAGCTTCCCGGTGTTGCTATTCCCGCCATTGCTGTGGTGGGTACGGTTGAGAGACCGATATCCTGCTGGGTCAACTGCAAGCCCTCGTAGCTCACAAAGAAGAAGGTCTTATTCTTCTGGATGGGTCCGCCGAGAGTTCCGCCATACTGGTTGCGGTTGAGCTTGGGGGATGATCCGGGAAGAGTAAAAAAGTTCTTGGCGTCAAAATCCTGATTCCGAAAGAACTCAAAGAGATCACCGTGAAACTGATTGCTGCCGGACTTGGTGACGATCACAACCTGCCCGCCTGAGACCCGTCCATACTCTGCCGAGTAGATGCCGGTAAGAACCTTGAACTCCTGAATGGATTCGATGCTGGGACGATAGCTTGGGCCGTTGATTGCTTCATCGTTATCATCCACGCCGTTCAGGGTGAAGTTATTCCAGGTTTCCTTGGAACCGGCTACGTTAAAGCCGCCGCGATAGCCCAGGGTTGAGTTCTGCGCTGGCTGGTAAACTCCGGGAGCAAGCAAAGGCAGGGAGTAGAACGTGCGCGCATTCAACGGGAGTTCCAGAACTGCGCGATTGTCTATGACAGCACCAATTGAACTGGACTCGGTATCAGTAAGCGCAGCCTGACTGGTTACCTGAACGCTCTCTGAAACCGCGCCGACCTTCAGCACGAAATTGGTTCGTGCGTGCTGGTCAACCTGAAGCGTTACTCCGGTTTGGGCTACAGTCTGAAAGCCCGAAGCCGATGCGGTGACATCGTAGAGAGCTGGAGCAAGTTGAAGGATCTGATACACGCCGCTGGCATCGGTGTTTGTGGTGTGAAGGATGCCAGTGGCCCTGTTCTGCACTGTCACCTTTGCATTTTTTATGGCTGCGCCGGAAGCGTCCTGCACATAGCCGGTAAGTGATGCGGTTGGTGTTTGTGCAAAAAGCGTCGGGGCGAATAACAACAGTACTGCAATGAGTTTTTTCACAAATGTCCCTCGTCTGCCGACGAGGCACTACTACCCGTACCTATACCTGCAAACATAAGTTTGCAGACAGTTAGGCCATGTGAGTTTTCAACTCGTCAGCGGCTATTCAGTTCAATGGATGTGGGAGAGTTACCCGCGGAGATAGGCGCAGGTCAGCGACAACAACAACAGCGAAAGGCGGGTTGGAAAGATAATACCCGAATCATGTTTTGATTTATAACACAAAAGTAGGTTGAAACTAGTAAAAGTTAGAAAATATCTCCTTATTGGGAAAAATTATGAGTGCAGTCACATATTTCGCCTGGGCTAATTTTTTGGATTGTCAGGTTTTCTACCCCAACTGCGACCGCTGCACATCGCGGACGCCGCTAATCCGCCGCACATTCGTCACCAGCCGATTCAGATGATGCAGGTCTTCGGCTTCAATTACAAACTCAATCGTCGCCTCGCCCGAATCATTTTCGTGATAATCCACGCCGCGGATATTCGTATCGTCGTCGCTGATAACAGCGGTCAATTCCTTCAGCATTCCGGCGCGATCATCGCAAAAAATGCTTAACTTGACGGGATAGCGCTGCTTGCGTCCCGGCAGCACTTCGGCAGTCTGCGCCCAGTCCACGGCAATTCTGCGGTCGGCCTCGTAGAGAAGATTCTGCACATTCGGGCAACTCCTCGCATGGACGGCCACGCCTTTCCCGCGTGTCACGTAGCCGATAATCTCTTCGCCGCGAATCGGGTTGCAACATCGAGCGCGATAGACCAGCAGATCGTTCTGCCCTTCGACCTCAAGCGCATCCGACCCGCGCAGATGCAGGCGCTTGACCGCATCGGACATGGGCAGCTCGCCGGTCTTTGCCTCGACGCCGGTCTCGGCCTCATTCGGCTGCGTCGTCGCACCCGGTGATAGCTTGTTTAGAATCTGCCGCGCGCTGAACTTGCCAAATCCAATCGCAGCCATCAAATCGCTCTGCGTTGCTACGCCGCACTCCCCGGCCACGCGCGCAAAATCCGCATCCTCAAAGCGACCCAGGCTGACCTTGTATTTGCGGGCCTCGCGCTCAAGCAACTTGCGCCCAACTTCAATCGCGCGTTCCCGTTGATGCTCGTTGAGCCAGTGCTTAATCTTGTTGCGTGCTCGCGGGCTCTTGACGAAGCTCAGCCAATCGCGGCTTGGAGTGTGCCCAGTCTGCGTGATGATTTCGACAATATCCCCATTGCGCAGTTTGGTCCTCAGCGGTGCCATGCGCCCGTTAATCTTTGCGCCGCTGCAAGTGTGCCCCACCTCGGTATGCACCGTGTAAGCAAAGTCCACCGGTGTTCCGTCCTTGGGAATCACCACCACTTTGCCGCGCGGGGTAAAGGTGTAAACCTCCTCCGGATACAGGTCAATCTTCAGCGTGGAGAGGAACTCGTTCGGGTCTGTCATCTCCCGCTGCCACTCCACCAACTGCCTTACCCACGCCAGCCGCTGCTCGTCGCGCGCGCTGATGGGCGACCCGCCGCTCTTGTACTTCCAATGCGCGGCAATGCCCTCTTCCGCAATGCGATGCATCTCTTCCGTGCGAATCTGCACTTCAAACTGATAGCCGCCCTCGCCCATCACCGTTGTATGCAGGCTCTGGTAGAGGTTCGGTCGAGGCATCGCAATAAAGTCTTTAATGCGCCCCGGAACAGGCCGCCACATGGAGTGAATCAATCCGAAGACAGCGTAGCAATCCTGCACGCTCTTGGTGATGACGCGGATCGCCAGCAAATCGTAGACCTGATCCAGTGTGGACTTCTGCCGTTGCAGCTTTTGGTAGATGGAAAAAATTCTCTTGATGCGCCACTCAACCCGCGCCTCAATTCCCTCTTCGCGCAGGCGGTCATTCAGAACATCAACGATATTCGCGAGAAAGGATTCGCCCTCAATGCGGCGCTCTTCGACCGTCTCCTGTACCTGCTTGTAGCTCTCAGGATCGGTGTAGCGGAAGGCCAGATCCTCAAGCTCTCCGCGCACTTTGCCCATTCCGAGACGATGCGCCAGAGGTGCGTAGATGTCCAGCGTCTCCTGCGCAATATCACGTTGCTTTTCGGGGGAAAGATGTTCGAGCGTACGCATGTTGTGCAGGCGGTCGGCCAGCTTGATGAGCACCACGCGCACATCGCTGACCATCGCCAGCAGCATCTTGCGAACATTCTCCGCCTGGCGATCCTCGCGGTTGGCAAACTGGATTTTGTCAATCTTGGTCACGCCATCAACAATGTGCGCCACCTGCTCGCCGAACTGCTCGATGATGTCTTCGTTGGTGACCGGCGTATCTTCGACCGCATCGTGCAGAAGCCCTGCAGCAATCGCGGTCGAGTCCAGCTTCATCTCGGCCAGCACGCTGGAAACCTCCAGCGGATGGATGACATATGGCTCGCCGGATGCACGCAATTGTCCTTCGTGGTGTTTGAGGCAGAACTCCCACGCCCGCTGAATGAGGTCGAGGTCCTCATTGGGCCGGTTCGCGCGAACATCCTTCAGCAGTTGGGCAAACTTCTGCTGCGTCACAAGGGACAGCGAGGAGTGTTCGCTACCGGAACTCTCGGCCTTGGGCTGGGTCGCCATATCTCATTATAGTAGTGTGCTATGCCGATGTGTCCGGCTCCAGGCTGTTTCAGACCGGATCGGGAAGCGGGATTTCCAACTTCTTCCAACGGCGGCCATCATTTGCGATATCCTTTAAGTCATGCCGATTGAAAATTATCAGGCCGCAGCAGAAAAAATTGCCGCCTTTCTCAAGTCTCTCAACACGCTTGGAGGCATGCGCCTCAAGTACCGTATCACCGCCGGCGAAGGTGCCCGCGACCCGCAGGGTCTGGAGTCCCGCGAGCTTTACATCGAACTCTCCGGCCCGGATGCCCCGATGGTTACTCAGCGTGGGGGCGAACTGCTGCGCGCACTCGAACATGTCGCCGCCAAGATCATCCATCTTGAAGACCACGAGCACGACAAGATCAGCTTTGACGCCAACAACTTCAAGGCCATCCGCGCCGGAGAGTTGCAGATGGCAGCCGAGCAGGCCGCAGAGCGCGTTCGCCGCGTCGGAACGCCATACAGCTTCCAGCCGATGAGCAGTCGTGAGCGCCGCATGTTGCATCTGGCCCTGAAGGCCTTCGACGATCTGGAGACCGCGTCGAGCGGTGCAGGCGCCAACCGCTTTGTGGTGCTTTACCGCAAGGGCGACGCTGCGGTTCATCCCGTTGTGGCCGAAGCGCCTGCGCGGGGCGGCTTCAACCGCCGCCGCTAAAGCATCGAGCACCGTTCGTATATCCTCCGCATTCATTGGGTCCGGGCGATAAAATGGGTGCCCCATCCTTCGCGCGTTCTTTGCGCGATGGGTGGGAAGCAAGGAAGCCGGCAGCGCGGGCCTTCGTTTTGCATTTATACAATCCCAATCCCCCTCCCCTGCGATATCCTTTTCTCCACCAGTTGATTCACAACTAAACGCCCATGAATCCCACCTGCCACCGATCTCAAAATCCCGGCACAAGCGACGCCCACCTCCGAGAGACGATCGTCGCCATCAGCACGCCACCGGGCCGGGGTGGAATCGGCATTGTGCGCCTTTCCGGGCCGAATTCCGCTGCAATCGCCGCGCAACTGGTTCAGGCAAAACAGCCTCTTGCCCACGCTCAGGCCCGCTTCGCGCAGATTCCCGACCCGCAAGATGCAACGCTCTTCATAGACGAAGCCATCGTCACTTTTTTTGCCGCGCCCAACTCCTACACCGCCGAAGACCTTGTTGAAATTGCAGCGCACGGCTCGCCGGTTGTGCTGGAAGTGCTTGTCCGCCGCGCCCTCACTCTCGGCGCACGGCTCGCGCGCCCCGGCGAATTCACCGAGCGAGCCTTCCTCGCCGGAAAGCTCGACCTGACGCAGGCCGAGGCCGTTCGCGACCTGATTGACGCGCAGACTCTCTATCAGGTCCGTGTCGCAGCCAGTCAGATGGGCGGCGCGCTCTCGCGCAAGGTTCATCCCGCCAAGCAGCAACTCATCGAACTCGTCGCCCTGCTTGAGGCAGGGATTGACTTTGCCGAGGACGACATTGAAATCACTCCTGACGAAGAACTGCTTAAGCGCATTGCCATGATTCGCGAGCCTCTCGCTGCACTTGATGCCGGTTTTGCGCGCGGCAGCCTTGTTCATAATGGATTGCGTCTCGCCATTATTGGCCGTCCCAACGCCGGGAAGAGTTCGCTCTTCAATCGCCTGGTTGAGCGCGAGCGCGCCATCGTCACTGCAACCCCCGGCACCACGCGCGATCTGGTCAGTGAGCACATCTCGCTCGGCGGTCTTCCCATCGAACTTGTAGATACAGCCGGGCTCCGCGAAACGGTGGATGAGATTGAATCGCTTGGTGTGGAGCGCAGCCGCGAGGCTCTGGCCGAGGCGCAGCTCCTGCTGCTGGTGCTTGACGCAACCGAACAGCTCAACGCCGAGGAGTATCGCCTGCTGGATGCGATGGAGGGTCGCTCCGCCGTACTTGCTCTCAACAAGATAGATTTGGCCGGCGCGCAATTCCCGCTGGCGCTGGAGGGCGTCGGGCACGAGCTGGTTCCTACTTCCGCCATCACGGGCGAGGGACTTCCGGCGCTGAGAACTGCAATTCTAAAGGCTGCCGGAGCGGGCACTGAGCAGGAGACGGGCCTGCTGACCAACCTCCGTCAGCACTCTGCAATTCAGGAAGCGCTCACCGGCCTTGTAGCTGCAGAAGCTGCCCTGGTCGAAAAAATCCCGCATGAAATGCTGCTGCTGGATTTGTACCGCAGCCTCCGTGCGCTGGACGGCCTGACCGGAGAAACCACTGCCGAGGACATTCTGGGACTTATCTTTTCAACCTTCTGCATCGGAAAATAATTCGGTTTTCAGGTGTATCCGCAGACGTCTAGGAAAGTCCATATTCCTTCAGCGAGAACCAACCGTAGCCCTGTCTCCACACGGTCGCGAATTGCCGGAATTGAAGGGACGAGGACTTTGTTGGTCCCCGTCCTTCGAAAATTACTTCTTTCGCGCTACAAGCAGCAGATAACGGAACCCGATTCACACGTCCGCTATCTGCGCAATGGAAAATAAAACAGCGAGTTACTTCGCCTGAGTCAGCCGCAACAGAACAGCGCCTTGCCGGGGAATCACAACCTCGTAATTGTCAGGGAGTATCCCCAACTCCTGATGCGTCCACAGATTGCGAGCGGTTGCTTTCTTCCAGCCGATGGACTGCGTACTGAATTTGAACAGTACAGACGATTCTCCGCGGTTGAAGAGAGCCACCGCCTTATCTCCGTTGCTCAGATCACGCACCCATGTTTCATACGGACCAACCGCAGTGAGCCGTTCGCCTTGCCTGCCAAGAGTATCCTGGTCAATGGCAATCACCTCTTTGTTGGTCAGGATGCTGAGCGTTTCCGGTGTCATTTTGCTCAGATCATTGCCCGCAAGCAGGGGCGCGGCAAGCATCGCCCATAAGGTCATATGTGTCTGTGAGGCATCGAGCGAGAGTCCGTTGCCAATCTCCAGCATGTCAGGATCGTTCCAGTGTCCCGGCGCTGCATAGGGAGAGAGTCCGGCCTGGCTGAAGCCAATCAATGCCATTCTGATATAGGACGCAGAGATGTCGTCTGTAGTCCTCCACAGGTTCGCGCCTACCTCCGGCCCCCACTCCCAAACGCTGCCAATGCCGTACTGGCAAAGGCTGTAGATCATCGGTCGCCCAGTAGCGAGGATGGCGAGGTGCATCTTCTGGTAGGCCTCGCGCATGATGGCGTCGGACTTGATACGGTCGCCGCCAGATTTCTCATCCATGATGTGTCGAAAGCTGCATAGGTCGTACTTCAGGTAGTCAATCCCCCAGGTTGCATAGGTTTTTGCATCCTGCTCTTCGTGGCCATAGCTGCCTTCAAAACCTGCGCAGGTCTTGGGACCGGGAGAAGAGTAAATGCCAATCTTCAATCCCTTGGAATGAACATAGTCCGCCAGTGCCTTCATATCTGGAAACTTTTTGTTGCTCTGGATGTTTCCAGCGGCATCGCGCGTTCCTTCCCAGGTGTCATCTATGTTGACGTAGACGTAGCCGACATCCCGCAGCCCGCTCGATACCATATAGTCGGCAGTAGCACGAATGTCGGCCTCAGTAACTTCCCCTCTAAAATGATTCCAGCTATTCCATCCCATGGGTGGTGTTGCGGCCAGCATTGATTTGCTCGACTGTGCAAGAGCGAGAGTTGAGGTCGCCAGAACAAGACCCGAGGCAACCAGAAACATCCGGTATATCATCTTCATTTTCTTCTCCATGGACGACATCTCAACAACGCGTGTAGCGCTATCCATTTGATGTGTGAATCCAATCTAATAATAATAAGGAACTCTGTGAATCGCTCTTGTAGTTTCTGCTCTCTTTTACACTTGGGCAGTACATGGATAAAACCATCGCCCTGTTTGGAGTGCGCCTGTATCACCAGCGTTGCCTCAGCACCAGCCGGATCACTCCCGGCCTCCTTACTCCCCGGAAACAGAAGCCATTGCATCCTCGCGCTTTGAACAGCACCGCTTAATAGTGTTTATTCTGCGTGGAAAGCGGGTAGTCATCGGTACGAAACGGTGTTGCCGGAAGGCCCGCAGCGTTGTACAGATTCGTGATCGGATTATCCGCCCATGCGTACCGAACGGCTACAGGATTTTGCACATCCGGGGATGAAACCACTACTGTCTCGCCATCAATTTCTGCTTTCGCCCAATGCCATTTCCGGTCAGAGCCGCAAATTGCAAATCCCTCCAACTGGCTATTCGGGGTTGGGCGAACCAGTGGTACAGACTTGTCGTAGGATGACCTCAACTTATAGGTTGAGGGAATTGCGTGCCCGATCAAGCCGCTATCTGCGTGATTAAAGAAAATGCGGATTGAGCTTCCTTCAACTTTCATGTGGTCATAAACAGGTCCAGACCAGGGAATATTCCCGTGGTAGGTCTTTGCCAATGCAAGGCGGGCCAGACGCAGGCCAACCGACTGCTTGTCGCGGAAGTGAATATCGGCTTCTTCTCCCACATCAATCGTAATCGCCTGTCCGGTATTCGGCAGCGCCAGCGCCATGGACTGGGATTCACGCAACTCTGCCATTTTGCTCTCTTGAGGCTGTGATGCGTGGGCCTGGAAGTTGGCGATTTGGCAGAAATAGAATGGTATGGCTCCAAGACCCCACTGCTTGCGCCAATCCTGTATGAGAGCAGGAAAAGTCGTGCGATACTCATACCCTCTTCCGACGTTTGATTCACCCTGATACCAGATCACGCCGCGCATCGAATACGGAATCAGCGGGTGAATCATTGCATTAAACAGATGGGTAGGCACAAAGCCATCCGCCGGTGCATCGGCAGGTATGTGAGGAAAAGTGCTGCGACCGACAGCGTCAATCTCAGGCTCGACAAAATCAATTTTCATCTGCCATGGCCCATCCAAAGGAATGTCGCCGCTATCTATCCTGGGGATCTCTACCATCTGTGGAGGCGCAACCGGGTTGAATACACGGATGGTGACCCTGTTTTTCCCTGCTTTCACCAGGCCTCCAGGGATGTCGTATCGGCGGGCTTCTTCACTGTGATTGGATGAGTGAATTGAATTGCTTTCAGTCGCTGTGGTGTATCCCACTCTTACATCGTTCCAATAGAGTTGGTCGAAGTCTCTGATCTTGCCTTCGTGGAATTTTATGGAACCCCCCGCAGATATCTCGGGTAACTCCACAGTACGACTTATCCAAACTGCGCCTCCGTTTGCCAGCGTTGGATCTCCGCCTGTAATGTCCCCAGGCAAAACTATCTTCTTTGAGTTATCCGGCGACATATCGGGTAGAGTTGCATTCGACTTCAGCGGCTTGTCTTCTCTATGGTACTTTGCCTGCCATGCATCATAATCAAGATGGTATTGCTTAACCCGCTCCGGATAGGATGCGGAGTCCTGCATCATCTGCTGCGTATTCTCCTTGATAGATGGGAGTTGCTGGAGCAACTCAGGGCTCATCCAGGGCTCAAGCCCAGACCCACCGTAGCTTGAGTTGATCACACCAACTGGGACCTTCAACGAACGCTGTAGCGTACTGCCAAAATAGTAACCCACAGCCGAAAATTTTCCGGAGGTCTGCGGTGAGGCTGCGACCCACTCGCCAGTGCAGCTGTCCTCTGGGATGGCTGATCCGGCCTTCTTTACCTTGAACTCGCGAAGGTTCTGATTCTCAGAGGCTGCAATCTCTTGTGCGGCCCCGATCGTCCCAGCCAGTCCCACTTCCATATTGGATTGCCCTCCGGCGAGCCACACCTCACCGACTAATACGTCGGAGATGCTGATGCGATTCTTCGCCTGGATGACCAATTGAAATGGCCCGTTTTCTTGTTTGGCCAGATCAAGAAAAGCGCGCCAGCGCCCATCCTGATCTGCGGTAGCTTCTCCTTGTGCAGTACCAAGTGTGACCTGAATATGTTCCCCGGCGCTGGCTTTTCCCCAGACCGGCACATGGTTCGCCCGTTGCAGAACCATATGATCGGCAAACAGGCAGGGCATTGTAACCTGCGCGGAAACAGGCGCTACTGCAATTGCCAGTACGATGAAACAATGAACTGCCGACACGCCTCCAGCCATTCGCAGCAATCTGCGGGAAATCCAGGTCATGCTCTGTATCCTCAGTAAAATTGTTTGCAACAGACTCATGAACAGCAAGGAGATCAGTTCTTATTGTGATGCAATGTCCGTCCGCCCATAGGATCGGTACTGGTTGATGGATCCACCAGATAGAAATTCTCAGCGCCAAGTTTGCCGGTATTGTTCAACCGCAGAACAAAACGCAGCCGTGCAGCCGGGGGCGCGGTTTCAATATGCGTGGAAATCGACAGATATTTCGTAGGCGCAGCGCCACTCGTCGCAGTGTTCCCCGTTGCCGTATAGGCAATGCGATTCAACAGTTTTCCCTTCTGGTCAAAGCTCTCCACAAACACTATGAAATCTGCCGGGCCTGTTCCGCTCTCCGGGATCAGAGAGGAATCCAGGCGAAGGAGGAAGCTGTCGGAATCGGTCGTTGAGCGCGTTACCGTGAAGGGAATTTCGTCATAAACCATCATGCTTTGCATGGCCAGGGTCAGGTCGAAGGCCACGCTGTTGGACATTTTCCCATCGGCTGTATTCACCGGCGCAACCGTAGGCTGCTGGTTGTAGTAACCCTTTCGCGTGGTTGCGTGCAGGGCCTTGTCCTTCATTACGATGTGAATGTTCCGGAAGGCCTTGGCATCGGTGCTGCCTGAAGTGGGGCGATAGGAGAGGGTATAGAAGTTTGTGCCAGCGTCAAAACTCTTTCCAATCATGTTGTCCACATCGTTGCGATTGTAAAAGGACATGCCGCCGGTGGCCTTCGCCAGCGCCTTGAAGCCTACCTCGCTATCGAATGGATCCTCGTCGGAGAAGTCATCATCCAGCGTGCTTACCGCGGTAGCCGTCAGGCCCACCGGATCAACCGTATACAGCGTAATGCGCGCATCCCGCAGCATGTTGGTGCATAGCTGAATCATTTGCTGAATTGCGTCCATTGAAACAGGGTCCAGCGTCGCCAAATCCATGCTCGGAAAGCCGCGACCTACCCAGATCATGTTCTTATGTCCCGGATGCCCGGCCGTCGCCTCGGCCACCTCCATCAGGGAAGCAAAGGTGGCTGTGAACTGACTGGCTTGCAGATTTCCGCTTCCCGGAGTCCACACCATTGTGGACATATGTTGATCGAGGGCTTTCAGAATTTCCTGTTTCGAGGTCGTATAATCCCGCAGGACCATGAAGTGCTTAAAGTTGACCACCACCAGCATGGTGGGCTGCGCGAGCGTGTTGCCCTGCGATTTGAGATATTTTTTTAGTGAGTAGCGAGTAAAAGCCTGGTCCTCAAACTTGGTAGCCAACTCGTCCAGCACCAGAATGCTGACCGGCGCTTTTGGTTCTATCTTGTCCAGTTCGGCGGTAGAGTTGATGGGGACATTCGAAGGCAGCGGGCGGGATTCTGTTGCCTCAAAGGATTTGATGACCTGCGGCACATGATCTTCGTAAACCTGAAAATCATCCTTGGTCAGGTTCCTGACCGGATTTCCTCTGCTGTCGGTTACTACCACATCCAGCAAGACACGCTGGGTTGAGACGCGCAGAGTGTCCTTGCTGTTCTCGTCCGGCGGGGTGGCCGGTAAAGGCGCGGCCTTTTGCTGCGCAAAAGCAGTGCAGCAAAAGACCAGCAGGAGTGTGCTTCCGAAAAGTGTGCGGGGACAGGTCAAGAGATTCACCAGAGCCTGAAAGCAGTTGTAGAAACGTTGTGAGCAGAGCCGGCCTCAAAATCAGAGGAGGCTCTGCCACTTCAGGCAAGAACCTCAATTTCAAGCTGATCGGCCTGATGCAATTGTATCGTTTTGTCAAAGAGAACGGTTGTCTTTGCACCGCTCTTTTCCAGATGCGGAGCATATTGTTTTGCTCCGACCCTTGCCGTAACTCGTGAGCCTGATGCGTTGATCGCGCATGAGTTGCAGGGCAGAGTGCCGGAGATCACCTGAAGCGTGAAGCGGACGCCTCCTTGTGCAGAGCGCTTTAGCTCGTAGGTTCCCCAACCTGTACCCGTAGCCCAGAAGCAGTGGAAGTTCTCCTGCTCGGGAGTGGGTGGTATTGCGACAACATGGGCACTATCCCCTTCATAGTGGAAACCGCTCAACGCCACCACAGACGACCACGATGCCATCGCCCGAACATAGTGATGGCCTTCTTCACACTCATCCCATGGATTGCGTTTGATGCCATCGTGCCGGGCACGAACATTCTCGATGTACTCCACTGCTTGCGGAATCATGCCGGAGTAGATCATCAGCGCCGCCGTGGAATGCTCCAGACCTGTCCACGCCTCGGCATAGTAGGGAAAGGGAATATGCGGACGCTCTGCTCTGGCATAGTCGCAGACAACCACCGCAGACTCATCCCCCAGTGCAAAGGTGCGCTCCACGCAGTCATAATTCACCATGCTGCGCTTGTAGTTATAGCGATAGATTGACTCCAGCGTGGTGCGCGCATGATCTGGCGAAACCAGTGGTCCGAGTCCGGCTATATTCGCGAGATATTGACCGGTCAACTGATCAATCAGGCAACCCCCGCCAACCTGATACTGCGGCGGTTTAGCGCCTGGAGCAGTTAGAATCCGCTGAATGTAAAACTCGCCCTGAAAGAGATTGGCATCAATCCACTTGCTGCCATTTTCAAAAAGCCCGCGATAGATCTTTGCATCGGACTTCTCGCCCACGGCTAGCGCCATTTCTTCGGCTGCACGCAGAGCGCCAAGATAATAGATGCCGCACAATGGATTCGGTCCAAAGAAGGAAACGTCGTAAGTGTTGGGCTGACCCCCTTCGAGTACTCCATCATGATCGGCATCCCATCCGCCGGGAATCCATGCAAACTCGATTGCCTTCTTTACGCGAGGCCACATGTTTTTGAGCCATGCCGGGTCTCCGCAAAGTTTCCAGTCCATATACGCATGGATAATCTGACCCATCTGCCCGTCCGCAGCTCTGCCGGAGCTTCTCTCCTTGAGGTCTGGCAGCATCTGGCGAACCGCCATCCCTCCCTTCTCATCCAGTCCGAATTCGAAGGCCGATTTCCGCAGGGAACGGGCGAAGGTAGGAAAGAGAAAAGCGGTCGCTGTCTCGTAATTCCACACATGGGTGCAATTTCCATAGCAACTGCCGTTGTGCTCATAAGAGCCTTCAAAGCCGTGAAATTCGCCATCGGCTGTACGAAAGCATGTGGGAGAAGCCAGAGTAGAAAGATTGGCGCTGGCCGCCTCTTTTACCACCGCAGGAATCGTGCTTGAAGAAAGCGCATCGACGAATGTACGCGTGCGAGCCTCGAGCGACCGCAAATTTTTCGCCGTGTATTCAGCAGCCTCCCAGGCGCTCTTGAAGCGCGTGGAATAGTAGTTGCCGATGACAGCACTCCCGCTACCCGCTGGCGCAGTCCATCCGCAACCATCCGGCGTGCGGTTAGGAAAGTGCCACGCCAGCAGAAAAACGAACTCGGCAGAGCCGCCCGCAGGAATTTCTCTGCGCTGGCAGAGCGATCCTACGAAGTTGCGCACCACCGGCTCGTTGAGCAGTTCTCCGTCTCGCGAAAATTGATCCCAATACAGCATTGGCGGATTCCACCAGTTATCTTTTTGCCAGCCGCGCCAATATGTAGTCTTTGCATCCTGACCGGGAAGAACACCAACCGCAAAACTGCCCTGCATTGGATCGTCCGGAGCAACATTTGGATTGCTCATGAACAGGCCATCCAACCCATTGCCTGTTCGGTACTCATTCAGCCTGGTTTCCGCAGTCGGCTTGTCTTTGCTAGGTGCCGTAGGCTTGAGACTCCTTACCGGATTTTCAATGCTGAAGGAGATGGCCACCTTGGCGCTCTCCTTGCCCGGATTGTTGACTCGATAGCGCAGAATCGCAACCGGCAACCCGGAGTCATCCGGGTCATGCGGAATAAACGGAGAAAAGGCGTCGAGTTCAACTCCGACAGGAAGAGTCGGGTCTTTGAATCGGAGATTCGCCAGCGGATATGCGCCTGAAAATTCCACCGTCTCTAAACGGCTCAATCCGGGGCAACTTGTGCTGTTTACACCTCTCTCACCCTCATAGGGCGGCAGAAGTCGTCCTTCGAGCACTCGCGCCACAGGTTTTGCATTGCCAGCCTGTACCCATATGGATGGAAAGGCATAGCCGGGCGTGTTGCCCACATTTGACCTGTTGAATATCTGCCAGTCGCGGAGTTGACCACGGCCACCGAGCGAAAGGCTTCCGGCTCCGACCCCGCCAAGCGGGAAGGAGATCATCTGAAGCTGCCTGCCGGTAAAAATGCGAGGAAACGAAATGCCCTCGGCAACTTCGACAGCCTCCGGCCTGGAAGCCGCAGAGGTTTGACTCGCTGGGCTCGTCTGCCCGGGAGCAATTGTCTCCGCAGCGGCAGTCCAAGGGTTCAACTGTGTTGTCGCGCCGACTACGACCGCAGCCTGCTTGAAGAAGTTTCTCCGTCCAATTTTGAAATCGTTCGCCATGTTTTTCCTCTTCGTAGAACTTTATGGATGGGGTGTCAGCACATCGGCATTTCCTGGACCGCCAACTGGTTGCAGTGTGGGAATTCTATCTTCCACCGCAGGCAGCGGAGGGAAGGCCGCATGAGGCTCGGTCTGATACCAGTAAGCCACCGAATAATAGTTGTCCGAGCGGTGATTGGCATGGCCGTGCTCGATAGTGGCCTTCATGCTTTTGCTAAATGGGATGGGAGAGTCCAGATGAAAGCGGTAGACGCTCTGTTTGCCTCCGGCAAGTTCCTTGTCAACCAGTGGAGCGCCGTAGAGGGAGTAGGAAAAGGGCTTGCCACCAAAGTCCCATGCACCCAGAAAGTAATCCTCGCTGCCGGTACCGTTGATGTCAGGCAGGGATGCGCCGTCGATGAAGAACATGTCATCCCCTTCGCCCCACCAGCCATTCTGGTTCTGCAGCACGGACATGGTCACACCCACATACTGTCCACTGCCCTTGGCTTCAAACCAGACATAGTTGTCCTTGCCGTCCAGATTCGGCTTGTTATTCACAAGAGCCTCTGAATTGCGCATCCATTGATTTGTCCAGCCATGATTGGGTTGCGCCTGACGGTATTGGGCATGGAAGTAGAGTGTCGAGGCAGGAAATGGTTGCTGGTTGGTGCGGTAATCAATGTTGTAGTACAGGGCGTGAATTGGCTGTTTGCCTTCATTCGTGATGGTGATGCGCGCATGTTTCTGATAGGGCATCGGGAAAAAACAATTCAGCGCCTTGATGCTGCCCACAGATAGCAACTCAGATTGCCAGTTGTTATATACGCCCAGCCCAAGTCCGAAAAAATCGCCAATCGGCGCCTCGACGCTGGGGCTCTTTTCCCCATCCCAGTAGATGCGCAACACAATGCGTTTTAGATGATAAGGCTCATCATCGGCGATGGTGAACCAGAGATGAGATATCTGTCCGGGCCCTTTTACGTTGAGAATGGTGACGGTATCCCCGGCGGCAACGGATTGATAATCGTGGTTACCGCCTGTCTGGTCGTAACTTGAGGAGCGATGCAGGGTGTAAGTTTGCTGCTGCGTGAGATCAGGAAACTGCCCGTTGCTTTGGGCAAAAGCCGACGGTGAAAAAATTGCCGCCAGTAAGAAAACAAACACAAAACGGTTCATTGAATCTCTCCTTGAAGTTTCGACAGCGTTCCCTCTTGCAGCGGGTCGCTCTTCAGTCCTTTTTCTTGCGCCACGGCGAATAGCGAATCGACCAGAACAGCCCCAGCACGAGCATCACTGCGCCCCACCAAAACTGTAGGTGCAAGGAACTCATCGCGATGTTTGCGTCAGCATCCGTATACTGGCTCTGAATTGCGGCGATCAGGATCAGAACGCCATAGGCGGTCAACAAAGAACCCACGAAAAACCAAATTGGAATCATACGTCGCATATGTTGCTCCGCCTACCAGAAGATGATGTTGAGAAGAATAAATGCTGCCGCAACAATGGCCGCCCAGGTAATCGGCCGATAGAAGATTGGCAATGCTTTGGTAGAGGGCAGCGGCGTCAGCCCATACACCAGCCCCTGTAGTTCAGAGTCAGGCTTCGGCTTCGTGAAAAACGTCACGCCAACCGTTACAGTCACGCCAACGATAAGAGTCCACATGGAGCGATACACGTTCTCCGCCATGTCCTTTGCATCGGACGAGAAGGCCACATACCGCAGAGCAGACGGGTCAATTTTCACCCACAGCCACAATCCGCAGGCCGAGAGAATTCCTGCCACCAGCCCCCAGAAGCCGGCTGCCGGCGTCGTACGCTTCCAAAGCATACCGAGGATGACCGTCGCGAACATGGGAACAATGAAGAATCCGAAGAGCATCTGGGCATATACGATGATGCTGGAAAAATCCATCACCAGATACGCGGTTCCAATGCTTACGAATACCCCAAGCAGAGAACACCACCGGCCCATACTCAGGTAATGCTGATCGGATGCTGTTTTCCTGATTAATGGCTGGTAGATGTCATAGGTCCACACGGTGGCAAATGCGCTGATGTTGCCTGCCATGCCGCTCATGAATCCGGCGATGAGAGCAGTGATTCCAAGACCGAGCAGACCTGGGCCGCAGTAGCGTGCGAGCATAAGCGGCAACGCTTCGTTGTAGGTGTGAACTCCTGGCAAGGCTGCCATTGTTTCCGGCACCAGTTTGAAGGGCAATACCACCAGAGCCAACATTCCCGGCACGATGACGATCAACGGCACCATCATCTTCAGAAAAGCACCAAGGATGGTGCCTAACTGCGCGGCGCGCAGATCCTTGGCGGCCATCACGCGCTGCACCACCAGAAAATCGGTCGTCCAGTAGCCGAAGGAGATGGCCAGCCCCCACCCAAAGACAATCCCCGTCCAATGCACCCCCATCGGGTTTGAAGTGGAGGATCCGAGACTGTGCCAAAGATGGGTAAAATCCTGACCGGGCAGGGCTGCGTTGATGCGATGCACCAGTCCCGTCCATCCTCCGGTCTCTATCAGGCCGGCAACTGGAATTGCCAGACATCCCAGCCAGATTAAAACGAACTGGAGCACCTCATTGAAAATGGCGGAAAGCAGGCCACCGGCCATCACGTAGATGCCGACCGTCAGCGAGGAGACCCAGATGCTGAAGTGGATGTTCCATCCCAGAATGACCTTCATGATGATCGCCATCGAGTACATATTGATGCCGCTCATCAGGATCGTCATGATTGCGAAGGATATCGCGGATACGGTGCGCGAGCCCTCGCCGTAACGCAGCCGAAGATAGCCGGGTACCGAGTGCGTTTTGCAGATGTAGTAGAACGGCAGCATCACCAGCGCAAGAAAGAGAATGGCTGGAACCGCCGCAATCCAATAAGCATGGGCAACGAGGATGCCGTACTGATAGGTTGCTGCGGCATAACCCATCATCTCGAGCGAGCCGAGATTAGCCGAAATAAAGCTGAGGCCGGCAATCCACGCCGTCATCTCCCGGCCTGCCATGAAGAAATCATTTCCGGTGGTGGCAAACCGGCGCAGATAAACGCCCAGCCCGAGAACCAGAATGAAGTACAGAACAATAATCGTCAGATCAATTGGGCCCAGTGCCATCAGCCCGGTATGCGAAGAAAAAATCATGCCGAGCATGCGCAAATTCAGTATCACCGCGGGGCTCCTGTAGCGCGAACCAGAGGAAGAATGGCTGTGTCCAGAGCCTCATCCGTGATTGCCGAAAGCGTGACATTGCGATACAGCCCCCATTCTTCAACCTGTTCCACGGTTTGCCCGGGAGCAACTTTTGTCAGGGGCCCTAGTGTTTCCATCTCAAGAAACTCGTTGTTGGTGAAGGTCTCGAAGGAGCATCCAAAATCGGGGTAGGTTTTTCCGGGATCAGCCTTGGCAAGTTTTACGAATACTTCGCCGTGCAGCAGATACGCTCCCCATGTATTCGTGTTGAACAAACCCAGCTTCTGCGCGTTTGTGTTCTCGGGATCCTGGCGCAGGGTCATGTACTTTTTTGTGAAGGCCCAGCGCTTGTCCGCCAAATCTGTATAGGCCCACATCACCAGAGGATTGGTCGCTTCCAGATTGATAGGATGTCTTCCACGCGGCGGAAACCCGGTAACGGCCACTCCGCCCTGTGCCATCATCGTCAGGGCCCACGGTGAAAATTCGAGGGCAAATAGAGAACGGTTGGTTATGCGATGGGTGACAGTAACCTTGCTGCCTGACGGCGCCAGACTGATCTCAATCTCCTTCTGAAGATGAGTCAGAGGTTCTACGGGAGCGCGCGCCACTAATCCGGAAGGCGTGGCTGTAATTTCGACGGGAACATTGTCCGGTGCCCAGGTGGCGATAGGGTCTTCGGGAGCCTTCCAGATGCGGTCTCCGCCCCGTAGCTGGAACTTTTCTTCTCCGGTCTTGCCGAGTTGCTCGGAATACTCCTTGAACAGATTCTGGCCGCCGATGAATCCATACCGGATGATGCGGGGGCCAACGTCACCCGTCACAATCAG
>Ga0326727_10003023_pt1 | contig 55008 bp, 43 predicted proteins | sample MB2enrmetagenome_FD_207643 | JGI IMG/M metagenome (GOLD analysis project Ga0326727, IMG submission 207643) | Lab enriched peat soil microbial communities from McLean, Ithaca, NY, United States - MB29MY | ecosystem: Environmental > Terrestrial > Soil > Wetlands > Peat | place: USA: New York...
GGGCGGCGTGTATGCGAAGGTGCCCGGTACGTTGGCCGTTGCATCGAGCTGCGTCGCACTCAGCGCCGTGCCGTAGGTAATGGCCGCAGGCGGCGACCAGGTGATGACCGGCGTGGCCTGGTTCACCGTCAGAGGGACCGTGGCCTTGGCGGTGCTGTAATCCGTGGTGTCGCTGGGCGTGAAGGTCGCCGAGAGCGTCTGCGCTCCGGTCGTCAGCACCGTGCCCGCGGGCGGCGTGTATGCGAAGGTGCCCGGTACGTTGGCCGTTGCATCGAGCTGCGTCGCACTCAGCGCCGTGCCGTAGGTAATGGCCGCAGGCGGCGACCAGGTGATGACCGGCGTGGCCTGGTTCACCATCAGAGGGACCGTGGCCTTGGCAGTGCTGTAATCCGTGGTGTCGCTGGGCGTGAAGGTCGCCGAGAGCGTCTGCGCTCCGGCCGTCAGCACCGTGCCCGCGGGCGGCGTGTATGCGAAGGTGCCCGGTACGTTGGCCGTTGCATCGAGCTGCGTCGCACTCAGCGCCGTGCCGTAGGTAATGGCCGCAGGCGGCGCCCAGGTGATAACCGGCGTGGCCTTGTTCACCGTCAAAGGAACCGTGGCCTTGGCGCTGCTGTAGTCGGTCGTGTCGCTGGGCGTAAAGGTCGCCGAGAGCGTCTGCGCTCCGGCCGTCAGCACCGTGTCCGCGGGCGGCGTGTATGCGAAGCTGCCCAACACGTTGGCCGTAGCATCGAGCTGCGTTGAACTCAGCGCCGTGCCATAGGTAATGGCCGCTGGCGGCGCCCAGGTGATAACCGGCGTGGCCTGGCTCACCGTCAGCATTACCGTTGCCGTGGCTGTTGTGTAGTCCGTGGTATCGGTTGGCGTAAAGGCGACTGACAACGTGTGCAAACCGGCAGTTAGCACGGTCCCGATTGCGGGGTTGTAGACAAACGTTCCGGGTACATTTGCCGAACAACCGAACGTTGCTACTGAAATAGGCGTCCCATACACAATGGGCGCGGGCGTCGTACATGTAAGAATGGGCGTGGCCTGGTTCACCGTCAGAGGAACCGTGGCCTTGGCGCTGCTGTAGTCGGTCGTGTTGGTAGGCGTGAAGGTCGCCGAGAGCGTCTGCGCTCCCGCCGTCAGCACCGTTCCGGCGGCTGGCGTGTATGCAAAGGTGCCCAGCACGTTGGCCGTAGCATCGAGCTGTGTTGAACTGAGCGCCGTGCCATAGGTAATGGCCGCCGGCGGCGCCCAAGTGATGATCGGCATGGCCTTGTTCACCGTCAAAGTGACAGCGGCAGTGGCGGGGTTGTACATGATGGTGTTAGTCGGCGTGAAAATCACAGAAAGCGTTTGTGCCCCGGCTGGCAGCACCGTGCCCGCAGCTGGCGTGTATGCGAAGCTGCCCGCAACAGCGGTAGACGCATCGAGTTGCGTCGAACTCAGCGCCGTGCCGTAGGTAATGGCCGCAGGCGTGGCCCAGGTGATGACCGGATTTATCTTAGGCGTCAGAGTCACCTTAGCCGAAGCCGACTTGCCGTCGTCCGACTGGCTGGTTGCGGTAACGATCACAGTCTGCAAAGCAGTTATGCTGGAAGGTGCGGTATAGAGACCCATAGAACTGATGCTGCCCGCTCCCGCCGGACTGATCGTCCACGTCACAGCTGGATTGGCGGTGTTGTTCACGGTAGCCGTAAACTGCTGCTGCTGGGTTGGGTAGAGCGCGGCAGCCGATGGCGAAACGCTTACGGTGATGCCATCGAACGGATCGCCGTTGTTGCCAAATGTCGAGTCGCCGGTGATGTCTATCTTGTCGGCCACGAATATCAGGTAGCCGCTGGCGTTGCTGCCATTGATCTGGATCTCGTCGCTTGCAAAATACAGCGCGCCATTCAAAACAGCAGTGGAACCGAGGTCTATCTGGTCCACGCACGATCCCTTTGTCGAGCAGCCGGTGCGGTTGCCAAAAAACAGGATTCCGTTCAACGCGCCGGTTGTGGGCGCCGACAGCGTAGCAGTAACTTGTCCGTTTATTGTGACAGGCTTGTAGTTGTAACTGCTGGAGCAACCCCACCCCGCGCTCGATGTGTTATAGACAGTGACGCCGGTGCCCTTAACCTCCGCCAGCGAGTCCATGACCAGCCCGCCGCCTGCCATAATGTAGGTGCCTGGGCTCATGATGAAGGTTGTGCCGTTGGTATTTCCGATCGTAAGCCCGCCACAATAAACGCCCGGCGAAAGCGTGTTGTTGGCTGGCTTCGAATTCATATCGAAATAGGCCGGACTCTTGCTCACGATGGTTCCGGTTGTAGGCGCGGCAATGGAGGCGAACGGATCGCCAGGACTCGAAGTCTGCACCGCATGCGCTTGCTCGTTGCTAATCGTGTCCCAAAGATACGTCTGCCCATTGAGTTGCGCGCCTCCCGCGACACTCACCTGCGCATGATTCTCCAGGTAGAGCGTCTCCGCGCCTTCCATTTCAAAGCCATCGCTCGCGCTCGATTCGACAACGATTCCGCAAGCGGCGTAGACCGACGGAGCGCCCGCAATCTGAAATGCGTGGTCGGCCGTTGGGTTGAGAGCATAGAGACATGCATCCGGTGGCACGCTGGCCGCTAAGGCGATGAACCGATCTGTTTGCAAGAGAAATGCAACTAGAAACAGAAGCGCGATTCGGGCAAAACGGCGGACTTTCATTCGATCCTCGCAACCTGTCATTGGCTTTGCTCCTGTCCGGTGATGGTCACCGTCGCCGAGCCGCTGGTCGGGGATCCAACAGCACTCCCCGTATCGGTCTCCCCGGTAATTCGCAATCGGTTGTCATACGTCCGGCTCAGCGTAAGCCCGTTGCCAAATGTGGCATTTAGTAGCCCACCGAATGAGGCATAGGAGGGTTGCGACGAATTGGGAGGGGCTGCAAACAGCGCTTGGGGATGTGTAGGGTCAATCCAGTTGCTCGCCACTCCTTGCAAGCGTCCTGCCGCATCGAAGCAATTGGTAAACGTGAGCGTTGCTCCAGGCGTGGGAGAGCTAGCGCACGGAGAGGACTGCGCGGCTTGCGGCGGATTCGGGGCAACCCCATCCGTTGAAGAGGTGAGGTTGCCCGCCAGGTCGTATGTGTAGACCGGCGCGTAGAATGTTCCGCTCGCCTGACTCGCAAGAGTATACTGCTGCTCATTCAAGATGCGCCCCATGGGATCGTAGGCAACGATCGACCGCCTTGTTAGGTATCCATTTGCAGGCGGAGCCGATGCGCAGGTTCCCAGAGACGCCTTTTGAGTCCATGCATTCGCCAAACGTCCAATTCCATTCGACACGGATGACAGGTCATACTGATAACAGGACGCCGGCGTACTGGCTGGATCGTTCGAATAAGTCTTGCCCAGCACGCGGTTCAATGCATCGTAAAGATAGCTAGTGGTTATATTCCGCGCATCTGTCTTGGTCTGCACATTGCCGTTTGAATCGTACGCGTAGCCGGTTGTCCCGCTCACAAAAGCCCCGGTTGCTGTTACCGGACAGGCTGCGGTCGAGCTCTCTGGGTTTGACGAACATAATAGTCGCGAAAGCGAGTCATAGTTGAAAGTGCGCGTCCGGTCAGTGTCTCCATTGGACGCGTTCCCCAACTGGTTGACCTTTAGCAGGTTGTCCAGCGTGTCGTAGAAGTAGTTGGTAACCAGCGATCCAGGCTCGACCACTTGCGCCAGCCGCCCGAGCGCATCTGTCGTCCTTTGCCACTGATGGCTGTTCTCATCGGTGTACGTCACCGTGCTGCCGCTGTAGCTCCAGAACTGGCTGCTAACTCCATCGGAATCGATCTGGCTCGTCTTGCGGCCCAGCGCGTCGTAATTGTAGGTTGTGTAGCCCCAGGTGGTCTCGCCACAATTCGCCGTTGGTGGATTGCAGCGCGTCGGGTTCCACACCTGGTAGCTGCGACCCAGCCCATCGTAGTGGGTATGGACTACATCGTTTCCCGAGGGATCCATTGTCTGCGTATCGGTGACATGACCCATTCCATCAAAAACAGAGTTGGATGTAATGTACGTTGGGGACGCGTTTTCCAGCTCCTGCTTTTCAATCGCCGACGGTGTGGAATTCGTTGGAGTCCAATCGCTGTAGGCATACGTCGTCGCCGGCCTCTGGTTTCCATTGTTCGGATCCGGAGGCCCTTGCACCTCAGTGAGTCTGAGAAGCGGATCGTTGTACTGGTAATTTGTAGTCTGGTTGTTTGCATCGGTGCTGGACATCAGCAAGCCATTTGAATATCCCCAGGTAAACGATCTGGTTTGCCCCAGCGGATTGGTAACTGTCGTCAGATACGCATTCGTTTGACCGGCGGGCGAACCGGCGCCGCTGGCAAAGTTGTCCGCGTACGAATAGGTAGTGGTGTGATTCGTGCCGGTCATATCTGCGCATGTGCCGTTCCCGCAAGGATCGGTTATGCTCTGGACCTGCCCGGTGTCGTAGTACCTATAGGTTGTTGTCAGTAATGAGTTGCTCGTGTTCAGCCAGCGCGACACCGAAGTGGCGTTGCCTCTCAGGCCCGGCGGGCTGACGAGGCCCGTCTGAGCGCCCGACGGGAGAGTCGCCGCTCCGTCGTAGAGATAGGAAGTCCTTTTGACTTGGTTACCGGAACCATCGTAAACGGTAACACTGTCCGGCTCATCCAAAATGTTGGTGCCGCCAAAGCTATGGTATAACGTGTTTGTCTGCCGCTTGAGCGGGCCAATAGCTCCAGAATTGAGCGTGCCGGTGATGGATGAGGCCCCCGACGGCAAATGACACCATATACCAGCACCGGATGCACCTGCTGGGAGGGAAACAGTTGGGCTGGGATTTGAACCTGCGCCCTGAAAGTCATACTCGTAAGCAGTCCACGTGCGGTCGTAACTATCGACGCATCGCAGAGTCGTCATGCCCTGACCGTTATTCAGGATCGTTTGGTCTCCAATCATCGCATATTGGTTAGCCCACGTTTTGTTTACGGTCTTTAAGGTGTTGCCGCTTCCGTCCTGGTAAACCACAGTCTGCTCTCCCGGGACCTCCCCGGCCGATCCGCTCTGCCAGCTATAATCATTTGGACCAGCCTCGCCCCCAATGGGGCTGTACGTATAGGCCGTCGTCGTGGTTTGCCCAGTAACCAAATCGGTGCTAGTGACGGTTGCGTTCTTGGAACTCCAGTAAAGTGCGGAAGAACTGTTCTCTACCCAGGCTGTCGAGTAGGATAAGTGCTGATGCAAAACCTCGGAAGACCCATCGTAACTGACATAACGATCGGTAATCGCCGGTGTGTCAACTATTGCCCAGCAGTAATCGGTTCCCTGAGCATACGGAATCGATGTCGCTAGAATCCAACCCTGAATGGTTTCCTGCGATTGCGGATTGATTCCCCACTCATAGCGAACATAGCCTCCGTCTGGAAAGGTAATCCTGATCAAGCGCCCCCAGGCACCGCCATAGGTGAAGCTGTACTTTTGCCCATTCGGCAGATCTATTTCACTGACTACCGACATGGGTATGCTCTGCGGGCCCCTGATTCCGCAACCCGATGAGAAAGCGTATCCCTGCACTACCGTGGCATTTCCCGGACTATCTGGAAAAGTCGCTGTAGTTGTAGTCCACTTAACAGTGACGGGGGCGCTTAATCCCGATATTGCGATGGTGTCCCCAGCGGGGTTTCCGATGCCGCTCCATTGCAAAACAGGTCGATTCAGGGTATCCGTGTAGCTTCCGCCTCCGGGCGGCAGAATATACCCCCCGAAGACTGAGCTATTTCCATTCAGCGTTATCTGGTTTCCATTCCGATCGGTAATGGTTTGGGCTAAGACTCCCCAGGGCTCGGGTCCATACGCTGCTGATGCGCCGGAAATGAAGGGCCCTTGCGGAAACTGATAAACCGTACCGGACCTCTCTGTAACAGTAAGGGGCGGTTGCATTCCGGGCGCAAGGCCAGATCCGACGGTTCCAAAGCTGGTTGCGATTCCGTTGTCCCCGCCCATGGAAAAGCCGCCACCATAGCCGCTGGCAGGGGCCTCTTGGCATACCGGCAATTGCAGTTGTGGGTTGTTACTGTCCGGCCACACCTGACCAAGATAAAGAGCATAGGAGCCATCGAATCCATTAAAGCGATAGTCTTGACTAGCCCAGCAATAGTTGTACTGAATGTTTCCAGGAGCCGATGAGGTTGCGGCAAATGAGCCCGCTACGTAGGCCTGCGCCTGGTAGTATGGGAGTTTGTAAGACCAACCATTCAGATCGAATGGCGGCTGGTTACCGGAACCCGTAGGAGTTTGCCAATAAAAGAAAGTAGTCGCCCCGTTAGTATTTGAGAGGTAAAACGGCCCCGTCGAGGTGTACCGGATTCCGAAGGGAAACGAGAGTTGCCGTCCGGCCGGAGTCTGAATCGGCAGGTCGAATGTAACCGAGCCGTCCGCGGGATTCACAGTCTCGGAGCCAATCCCAATGTAATGGTGGCCCACACCAGGCACAGGCGCTTGCGCCGCGGTGGCAGGATCAATTACTTGAGCGCCACAATCCCTGGCGAAGGGCAGGGTCATCGCGAATATCATCGGAAGGACAAGAAGCGTTCTCCTCGGCAGCAGCCGGAATGGCGATGATCCAAGGCCGATGACTCGGCCCTGGCAACCAGAGTCACTAGGAAGCCAAGTGGCCTTAGGCGACCACTGATACGCATTTTTCATACGGAACCTCTTACCTCTACTTGTTCATCATGGATGGGAGCGAACGGTTGAACCGCGTGAAGCAACGAGTGGACGCGCCATTACGGGCACAACTCAAGCGAGAGGGTGCAACGACATCAGAATCACAAGATGCCTAATGTCGCCATCGGAATTGCAACAATAGAGAGTGTTTGAAGTCCAATCTATGCGCAACACCTTTGCGCTGTCAATCGAGATTCTTGTTTTCATCACCAGGCAACCGTTAGATTACGTCGGTAACCTGGCTAGTAACTCGCTAAATAATAATCAATCATATACTGTTCTTGCTGCTTCAACGGTGTGGCTGTGAGTCGTACGGCGCCGAAGCGGATTCAGGCGGGTCGTCTCCGCGACAGGGACATTGCACAGAACATCTTTGCAGCCCTATTCCGCCTTGTACCATGATTGCCATTCTGTTTCTCGGTTCCGGACCAATTTACCCCAAGCCGCCTCCGCTCGCAATGTTTCTTGCATTTCATCCAGGGCCAAGGTCCCGGTCGTGCCCGGCAGAGTTGTCAAGGGCGGCGTAAAAGGGGACCAGAGCAGGAACGATAAAGCAAGGTTTTTCGCGGGAGAAGAGACTCTGAAGCCTAGCGGAAGAGTCTCTTCTTTCCAGAAGCGCGCGGAGGTACAGGGTTTAGCGGTTTGGAGGTGAGGTAGGTTTGCGGCGGCTTGGCTTGGGGCGGGCACGGGTTGTAGCGGCGCGGGCTGGGCATCCATGCGTCAGCCGGAGTCTGCATCCCCAGCGCCTCATGCGGACGCGCGTAGTTATGTTCCAGCCGATAGTCGTCCAGTCAGGCCTGCGGCTCATGGGTAGGGGATGCCGCGGCAGTCCAGCGCACGTTGCAGACTGCCGTGGAACCGCTCCCCCTTGCCCTGTATCTGCGGATGCCGAATGCCGCTCCCGCACAGCCGGATGCACTGGCGCATCAGCCACAACGACAGATGTGTGCGCCCTGAAAATGACTGTCAGTTCCACCACGGCGTGCCATGATCCATCGGCCTAGCCTCGCGTGATGCACGAGATGCGGGCATTCTCCAGACAGGTGAATGCCGCCACCGTCGATCCGGCCTTTATCGTCAAGGTGCGCAAGAAGCTGGCGCTCGACCAGCGCGAAGCGGCCGAGATCTTCGGCGGCGGCGTCAATGCCTTCTCCCGCTACGAGAACGGCAAGACCAAGCCGCCATTAGCCCTGGTGAAGCTGCTCAAAGTGCTGGATCGCCATCCCGATCTGCTCGATGAGATCAAGGTGGCGTAGCAGCGGATGGGTGGCGTAGTATGGTGGCGCCCTCCCAGGTCTGATCCGCCGCGACGGATCGGACCTGGGGCGCCCGGACGGAGTTACGCCTCGAACGTGAATACATCGATGAAAAAGCGTCTCTTAGCCGCAACCGAGCGTTCGCTGGCCAGGGACCGTGACGACTGGCGTGCTGTTCAAAGGTTGTGGCAGCCCCTGGTCGATCAAGGGGATTTGGATGCTCAAGCCTATCTCGCCTATTTGATTTTGTGGTGCATGAGTGCGCCAGATCGTATAGACAACCAGATGCGCAAATACCTTCAAGCGGCGGCTCAATCGGGTCATGCCGACGCCATCTATTGGATGACCAAGATGTGTCATGTGGAAGGCGCTGAGGCCTATGAATATCTTCTGCGAGCGGGCGAACTCGGCAGTCGCGGCGCGCAACGTGATCTGGGCGCGTTGTTTGCGACTGGCGATTGGTCTGGACCGAAAGACGCTGCACGCGCAGTTTATTGGTATAGATTGGCCGCCGAACGCGGCCACAAAGATGCCCAATACAACCTGGGATTCATGTACATATTGGGTGAAGGGACTGGAACCGATCTCAATGAGGGGCTGCGTTGGCTGCACCTTTCAGCCATGCAGGGTGACTGGTGTGGCAGGCATCTATTGGCCGACCTTTACCGAAACGGCTACTGCGGCGTATCCATGAGCATCGAAGAAGCCAAACGTTGGGAACACCTTCAATACGTTGCCGAGGTAAAACGCCTCAAGAAGAGGAAGATAATCCGCTTGAAGGAGCCTCTCGATTCGTTTTGAGCTGCGTGGTATTCTTAATGTCCGTACTGAATCTTCGCTTCACAGATCCAAGCCAAGTCAGGTCTCAAGAGCCAAGCCATGTCGTTGAACGATCTCGAATTCGCTTACGCTCCCGTGCGCGATCAAGTCCGCGACCTGCGGGAGTATCTTTGACCCGGCTCGCCTGCGCCGGGAACTAGCCGCCATCGAAACCAAGCTGGCCGATCCGGCGCTGTGGTCCGATCCCAACGCTACCAAGCCCTTGATGCGGGAGAAGAAGCGCCTGGAAGTCATGCTGGCCGACGATGAGGAGCTGGTCCGCCGCACGAGCGACATTACGACCTACTTCGAGCTGGCCCGCGAGGGCGAAGATGTGCTCGCCGATCTGGAGCGCGACATCAAGGCCCTGGCCGCCTTCAACGAGGAGTTGGAGGCGCGGACCATGCTCAGCGGCGAGACCGATCCGCTGAACGCCATCGTCACCGTGCATCCCGGCGCGGGCGGCACCGAGAGCCAGGACTGGGCCGAGATGCTGCTGCGCATGTACCTGCGCTGGGCCGAGCAGCAAGGCTTCAAGACCGAGATCAACGACTACCAGGACGGCGAGGAGGCGGGCATCAAGTCGGCCACCTTCACCATCCTGGGCGACTACGCTTTCGGGCTGCTGGCCGGGGAGAGCGGCGTCCACCGGCTGGTGCGCATCTCGCCCTTCGACCAGGCCAAGCGGCGGCACACCTCGTTCGCCTCGGTCTATGTCTCGCCGGAGATCGACGAAACCATCCAGGTGGACCTGAAGCTGGAAGATCTGCGCATCGATACCTACCGCAGCGGCGGCAAGGGCGGCCAGCATGTCAACACCACCGACTCCGCCGTGCGCATGACCCACCTGCCCACGGGCATTGTGGTGCAATGCCAGAACGAGCGCTCGCAGCACAAGAATCGCGACAAGGCCATGAAGATGCTGCGCTCGCGCCTTTACGAATACGAGCTCGAAAAGAAGCGCGCGGTGAGCAAAAAGCTGGAAGACTCGAAGCTGGACATCAACTTCGGCTCGCAAATCCGCTCCTACGTCTTGCAGCCCTACCGCATCGCGAAAGACCATCGCACCAAGGTCGAAGTGGGCGACGTGGACAAGGTGCTGGACGGCTACCTGGAGCCGTTCCTGCGCGGCTATCTGCTGGCCAAGCGCCGCGGTACCGCCGTCGCCGCCGAGCCGGACGACGACCTGGACGTTTAGGGATTTGAGAGAATGCAAGAAAATGGGTGCCCCACCCTCGGCGTCCGCCGCGGCGGATCTTTGCGGCTAGGGTGGGAAACATAGACGACTCTGACGCCGAGAGGAACTCATGAGCAACGATCCCGCTCTCATCGACGAGATGCTGCGCGCGGCGCGGACCATCGCCGTGGTGGGCATGAGCGACAAGCCCAACCGCGCCAGCCATCAGATCGGCCGCTACCTGGCCGGCAAGGGCTACTACCTGACTCCCGTGAATCCTAATCTCGACGAGGTGCTGGGAATCAGGTGCTTCCCGGACCTCGACGCGGCGCAAACTGCGGCCCAACAGTCAACCGGCTTCGGCATCGATCTCGTCAACGTCTTCCGCGCTCCGGAGCACGTTCCAGCCATCGTGGACGACGTCATCCGCCTGGGCATTCCCTATCTGTGGCTGCAGGACGGGGTGATCCACTACCAGGCCGTCGCCCGCGCCCGCGCCGCCGGAGTCAAGTGCGTGGTGAACGACTGCATCTACCGGCGCCACGCCAGGCGGACAGATTCACACTCCCGGCAATGAAGCCAGGCGCCGCCGTCCGCCATCTCCAAACAGGTTCTCAGCTCCCTCTATACCGGTTGCGCAGATACTTTCTCGCCGTATCGGCGCGCGAGGTTTCGGGGCCATTGTCGATGGCGGCCTGGTAGTCATTGACGGCCTGCTGGCGCTCGCCGTTCAGGTCGCGGCACTCGCCGGCCGCCAGCAGCGAACGGATCTTGAGTTCCGGTCCCACGTTCGGGGTCCCGGCCGCCTGCTCATAGCTCTCCGCCGCCTCGCCGAAGTGGCGCTGGCCGCGCAGGGCGTCGCCCAGCCCAAAGTAAGTGAGTTCCATGCGCGCGGAGTAGTAGTAGCCGGGCTTGGCGTTGGCGGCCAGAATCTCGCGGTACGCCGCCACCGCAACCATGCCCTCGCCCGCATCCTTGCGCAGGTTGGCCTCCTCCAAACTGAAGAGGTAGTCGCGCGGATATTCGCTCTTCAGGCCGCGCACCACCTCGATCGCCTCCTTGTAGCGCGCCTCGCGGCGCAGGAAGAGCGCGATCGTGGTCCGCGCCTCCACGTTGGTGACCGCGCCGCGCTTGCCGTCGTCGGTCAGCATCTCCAGGCCCCTGGATTTCGAGCCGGTGATGCCGGCAAAGCCGATCAGCAGCTTGAACGGCAAAGGCAGCGCTCCCACCACGTATTCATAGACCCCCACCACCAGCTTGGCGTCGATGTAATCGGGGTCCAGTTGCAGCACGCGCACATGGTCGTTCTTGGCCTGCAAGGCGAGCCGGAACCCGCTGGCGTAGCCTCGCTGCACCATGGCCAGATATGTGCACTTAAGGGCGCGCGCCCAGCCGCGTGCATAGAGCGCGTCCACGTCGTTTGGATTCCGGCCCAGCCGCCAGTCGGCCTCGTGGATGGCTTCCTCGGCCAGCGCCTGGATGCGATCCCGCGTCTTGGGGTCCTCCTGGGTGGCATGACGGCCGGTCAGGAAACCGTCGTTGGCGTAAAACGTGGTATCGAGCAGGTCCTGCCGGTAGAGCTCCTGGAAGAGCACCGCATCGAGCAGCAGAGCCGTTCCCTGCGGATCGCCCGGATGCGCCGCGTGAAACCGCTCGAAGCGCTCGATTGCGCCCGGATAGTCCAGGTTGTAGAAGTGGTCGAAGGCCTCGCGGACCAGGGGGTCGCGGTTCAGTGGATTGGTATGGACTTCGGAGGCCCAGCCCAGGCTCGCCGCGGCGAGCAGCAAGACGCCCCATCCCAATCCGCGCATCGAAAACCATCCCCTCTTCAACCCTGATTCTCCCTTTTGCCAACCTAAAAAAGCCTTTTTGCTAACCGAAAAAAGGAAACTTCCGTCTCATTCACGTTAACCCACAACAGAAGGCGCTCCAAATTGGCGTGCCTTCTTGCCTCCATCTTCGCGCTTCCCCCGGCGCGGCGACAGGCCCCCAGATCTGCTTTTCATGAAGGATTGATGAAATGGTTCGTAAAGAGATGCTTCGCCTGTTGCTCAACCAGGCTCAGTTTAATGGATTTGAGTTCCGCCGCTGGTTCCAGTCGCATGTTCATCCGGTCTGGCCGGGCGCCGAGCAGGCTCTGACGCTGCTCTCCGCGGAGGGCCGCCATTACACCCTGCTCTTCTCCCACGACTTCGCCCGCTGCTTCTGGCGTTCCGGCGCTCACATGAGCTTCATGATCCCCTCCATCACCTATCCCAGGATCACCGCCCAGGGCGACGTGGTGCAGGTGACGCGCAAGCCCTATACCCGGCGCACCATCAAGGCCGACGTATGGAAGTATCATCTGCGCCAGATGGCCGCCGCGGACGATCCCATCGATTACCTCTGCCGCTTCTTGCCCGCGGACGACCAGATTATGCTCCGCGACTCCGAGACAGCTCAGATAACGGTCCATGCCTGAGGCCACGGCCGCGATCTTTCCAAACCTCAATGCCAAGGGGGCCCCACCTGGGCGCACTTTGGGCGCCGCGTTCTTGTACTTGCGGCTAGTACTACAGTTGTAAATCGAAGATTCCGGAGGGAGCAGGGGGTTTTAACCCCCGGAAAGATAGCGACATTGACGTGGCCTTTAGGCCCGGGCCTTTGCGGATCTTCCAGGAATTGAGTGGAGTACCACTGTAGTACTAGAGCCTGCCCTGAGCGTAGCCGAAGGGGTGGGATAGCGCGATGCGCGCATCGCGGCAATGGTGAAGATGCTTTAGGATGCAACTATGCCCATTCCCGAGCGGCTGAATCCGACCTTCGTCACCGCGCATCCCGCCGCCCCCCGCCGGCCGGACCCGCTGGAAGAGGCGCGCAAGCGCCTGATTGTGGCCCTAGACGTGCCAAATGCGGCCTCCGCCGCCAGCCTCGTGGCCCGTCTCGAAGACAATTGCCAATGGTTCAAGGTGGGGATGGCGCTGTTTGTCGCCGCCGGTCCCGCCGTCCTGGAGCCGCTCGTCAAACGCGGCTGCTCCGTCTTCCTCGACCTCAAGTTCCACGACATTCCCAACACCGTGGCCGCCGCCGTCCGCTCCGCCGCCGCGCTGGGCGTGCGCATGATTACTATCCACGCCGCCGGAGGCCCCGCCATGCTGGCCGCCGCCAAAGCCGCGCTCGCCGGCCTCGCCAACCCGCCCGAACTCCTCGCCGCCACTGTGCTCACCAGCATGGACGCGGCCCAGATGAGCGCCATCGGCGTCGAGCGTTCCCCCGCCGAACAGGTGGAACTGCTGGCCCGCATGGGCTTGGCCGCCGGCCTGCGCGGCTTCGTCTGCTCGCCCTGGGAAGTAGCTTACCTGCGCGCCCTCACCGGCCACGAAAGCGTGCTGGTCACTCCCGGCATCCGCCCCGCCGGCGCTGACATTGGCGACCAGAAGCGCATCGCCACCCCCGCCGAAGCCCTGCGTCAGGGCGCCAGCTACCTGGTCGTAGGCCGCCCCATCACCCAGGCGCCCGACCCCGCCGAAGCCGCCGAAGCCATCCTCAACGAGATGGCCGAAGCGCTCTAAGGAACCCCTGCGCAACTCCGCACTGCGCCAGGGCGCGACTTCAGTCGTGCCGCAAACCACCCACAAAACGTCCGGGCTTTAGCCCCTGACGGCTATACCCTCTGCTCCGTGCCCCATCCTTTCGCCTTTTTCCTGGCGAAAGGGTGGGAGACAGCGATCCTCAACCATCCGTCTTTGTTCTTCAGATCGTCGCTGTAGAATTCCTTGCAATGGGAGAAGTTGGGACGGTGGGGACCGAATCGGCGTGTACAGCGCGAAAGCGAAAAGCGCAGAGGGAGAGGGGCTGCGCATCCCACCCTTCGCAAAGTATGCGAAAGATGGGGCGCTCGCGCTTTAGCGGCTAGGAAAGGGAGGGCCGCCCGCGCGCGATTTGTGTATACTCGACGCCATTGAGGAGAACCCATGAACCCATCCAAGATTGCGCGCGCGCTGGTCCCGCTGTTCTTCGCCACGATCGCTCTTGGTCAGATGAATGCCTCGGGGCAAGCGCCGTCCGCCGGCAAGCCAGTCATTACGGGGGTCTGGCGCGGCCAGAAGGACAACCTCCCGATTGTCACCATCGTGGTTTCAGACGAAGGCAGCGGTCTGTCGGGCGCCGTCCTCTTCTATATGCTGCGCCGAAACACCGTCGACGAACCGTTTACGGCTTCGCCTGGAATTCCGGAACCAATGCTCAATCCCGCATTCGATGGGAAAACTCTCCGGTTTCTGGTCAGCCACCGGCGCGCCCATCCTCCCGGAAGCCTGTCGGACCCCCCAATCCGCTTCCGTCTGACGCTCACCGGCCCGGATAAGGCGGAGTTCGTGAACGACAGTGAAAAGCAAGGCCCCGCGCTCCAGATGGTCCGAACCGAATACTGAGCGCGCCGTTGCTTCACTCAACCGCGTACCGCACCCTTGACATTCACCCCAAGGGGTTCACCCTGCCAACGAGGGTGCCCCATCCTTCCGTTCGCCGCGGCGAACGGAAGGGTGGGTGAGTACAAACCCCATTTGTTGGCCGGGTACCCAATATCCCGTCCCTTGAATCTGGAAACCAAGGCTTACCCACCCGCCGCATTGTGTCAGGGCACGACTTCAGTCGTGCCGCAAACAGGCAAAATGGGCATCTTATTCTATTCAAATGGTAATTTGCCGGGTCGAGCCGGTACAGCCTTTATTCGCCGTGCCTTCTTGAATGTAACGTTCACATCCGTTCGAGGACAATCAATCCTCTGGCCCTCGAATAACTTCTCGATTGTGAGAATCTGAATACGTGGATGCCTTGTGTTGCCGAACGGCGAAGTATAGAAGCCGGAACTGGCGGCTTCCCGCACCATAGGTTTCGTCGGCTCCTCTAGCGTAATCAACAATCCAATAGCTGCATTCTCACGCTCAACAACACCACGAAGTTCGCGGATGTGATTTGCTGGGATGTTGCCAGATTTCACGGAAATGACTATCAGTTTGCTTAGGCCGGGCTTGTCGTCATGGAAATAAAGCGGCCATCGATACCCTGATCTGCCCCCCGCTTGAGTTCAACTGGCCTAGCTCCCACCAGCCCGAGCGCCCAATATTGAAACTGGTATCTGTTTTCCTCAGCCAAGGCCCGTGCATCCGGCAGCGACACTGGTTCACCGATCACTTCTATGGACTCAAGACTTTGAGGGCCATAAGAATCAAGAAAGCGATGCCGAATCAAGGTAATGGCCAGATGGGTGATGTCAATCCCTATCCACTGCCGACCAAGGTTCTGCGCTGCCGCAAGGGTCGTACCACAACCGCAGAATGGGTCAAGTACAACGTCCCCAGGATTTGAAGACGCTTGGATAATTAGATCGAGCAAGGCCAGCGGCTTCTGCGTTGGATAGCCTAGTCGCTCCGCAGCAGCTGCCGGGAGTAGATTGATGTCCCATACATCAGGCCGAAAGCCGCCCTCAGAATCCTCGTTGGTCGTGATCTTGCGGGTTCTCTTCTCGTCGGCAAAATCCTGCCTCTTACCACCGAAACGCCGCAGCGTAGAGGCAGATAGCGGAACCCGGAGAATATTGAATGTGTGCTCTGGTTCCTTGGAATAGAACAACAGCGTGTCGTGATTCCGGAGGAAGCGATTTGTACTTTTGCTCCATTCGCGATACCACCAGATCACTTCATTTTGGAAGTTCTGCGGTTTGAATATGGCGTCCATGAGTATTTTGAGGTAATGGCTCGCCGTGGAATCACAGTGAAGATAAATGCTTCCCTGGGCGGAGAGAACCCGCCTCAACTCGACGAGACGCGGTGCCATCATCGAGAGATAGGCCATCATGTCGTTTCCTCTCAACAGGGCAAAAACGACTGCATGGCCTTAGACACATCTCCTCCGGCCTCGACAACCTCTTGGAAAGCGGCGGCAGATACTTGATTCCATTCCCAGGTATCCTCAAAAGCGAGTATCTGTGAGGCAGCACGCGCGCCGTCCTGTTCACGAAACAGAACGTTGTAATCCTGATTGCTTTTGAATGGCGGGTCTAAGTAAATGAGGTCAACTGATTCGTCTTCAATATACCGGCGCAGGATATCGAGGTTATCGCCATAATAGAGGGTGTTCATCGAGTGTCCCCGTTTAAGGCTTTGCCGCCTTGCTTCTTCCGCACTTGTACCCACTCCCATTTTGACACTGCCCGCTACAGATCATCTCTGGGGACGCTAAATATCTCGCGGAAAGCGTTGTTGAACCGCTCAGCTTCAGTATTGCCGGGCAAATTTGGCGCAGGCAGTGGTGTTCATTTCCCTTATAGTGTAACGCAAATTAAAGTCTACCCATTGAAACGCCCGGGTGGACATTGCCGAGAATAACCTTCACCCGGCGCACAATGGGAATGGAGAAAAAAAGTGGACCAAGCCAGGCGCCGCCGGATTGCCGGCTGTGGGAGACCATCTCAGGCGCCGCGACCGCGTTCCCGCAACCCCGAAATCCCCCGGGACAGCCAAAAAAGACGATACCCCCTCCCCCCCCTCTACTCCCAGGGGGTATAACTGAGGAACCGGAAGCCGTGATCTACTAGGCTAGTAACCAAAGCAGAATCAATAGATTACAACGGAAAGTCGCGCGGATTCACCCCATCCGCTCCATCGAAAATGAGGGGATTTTGCCCCGTTTCTCGTTGATTTTCGCTGCAAAAACCCCGCTTTTCGCCACGAAATCGGCACGCATCAACGAAAAAAGCCCGGCAATCTGCCGGGCTTTTTCCTGCGCCGAGCTTCCTTGAGCGCCTAAAGCTTCTCGTAGAAATCGCACGCCGAGCACGAAATGTAGACTCCGCCGGGGACGCCGCGCTCGCGGTCCTTTACGCGCTTGACGATGCGCGTCGGCTTGCTGCACTTCGGACAGTCGGTCGACTTCGTCGTGTCCATCATCTTCTTGCGGTCGCCTGTTTTTGCAATCTTGGCCATCGGTCGGGTGGTTCTCCTTTTGGGGTTGTCTCTGCGCGCACGCGCTCTGCTTCAGCGCGCGGCTTCAACGGCGCGGCCCTGAACTCGCCTGATGCTTAAGCCTCCGGTCACAAAGGGACTGCTTGATAACCTGGGCAACTGAATAGACAGGAGAGAGCCGGACTCGCTGCCTCCAGTCTACATGACGGCCGCATCCGCCGCTTCAGTCCGGCTGGCTGGCTCCCGCGGGCGGACCCGGCAGCGGCTTGGGCGGGCTTGGCTGCGAGGCGTCCGGCAGCGGAGGCTGGACATTGGCCGGCGGCTGAGTGTCCGAGTCCGGATTCGCCTCCGGCTGCGTGTCCGGCGTCTGCTTGGGAAACTGCACCGGCCTCATCACCCCGGTTTGCGGATTGTCGGCAGGCAGCTTCTCCCCTGGCTTGCGCAGGCTGGGCGGCGCGGCCGGCGCTTGCGTATCCGGGTTAGTTTCCACGTCGCCCACCTTGGCGATGCGCGTGTTCGCATCGCCGGCAGGCTCCAGCGGCGTGCCGTCGGTGCGCATCAGTCCCGTCACCTCGTCCTTGGTGAAGATGACCGGCTTCTCGCCCAACTTGGCGATCTCCAAGCGAATCACGTGGTTGCCGTTGATGCGGACAAACTCCACATCCTGGGGTGGTTTGCCGTAGATCCACTCCTCGAAGGGCATCTGCCCCTGCACCTCGCGCGACTTGCCGTCCGGTTGCCCTTTGGCAAACAGCACCATATCCGTGCTCATTCCCACCAGCACATGATGGTTGAGGATGGCCTCCTTGAGCTTGGTCGGAAGCGTGTCTGTGAAGGCCTGAACCGGCGTCTTCACGTCGAATGAGATCAGCGGCGCCAGCAGCGCCTTCACCTGGGCGCCGGTCAGTGCGGGAACATGATTCTCGAAGCTGAGCGTGAGCCGCGCGCCCACCGGATCTTGTTCCTCTCCCTGCACCACCGGAGTCATCACATCCGGCCCCGCGCCGATCTGGATGTGGCGCAGAAGACGGTGTTTTAGGTCCGGTCCGCCGTTGAGCTCGAAGACGATCCGCGAGTGCTCGATCTTGACGTCGGTCAGCACCACCCGGTCGCCGGGCTTGGCCGACAGCCCTTCGGCGGTAACCATATCCAGATAGGCTACACCGGCCGGTTCCAGTTTGCCGTTGGCCTGGAGCGTCAATCCCCTGTGCCCGCGCGGAAACGGGCGCATGGCAAATCCCTGCTCCGAATCGAGCAGCCGGATCAGTTCCAGGCGCGTCTTGGCGTCCAACTCGGAGTTGGTCAGCGGAATGTGGGTCGGCGTGATCTGTTGATAGCGCCGGTCCACCGTGTTGATAGTCTGGCCCGTGGTGCCGTTGGTCACGGCGCCGGTCTTCGTATTGATAGTGATTTGGGCCGTGGCCGCCCCGGCAGCCAGCAGCGCCGCAACGGCGCAACCGCACGCCACCCGCCTGAAATGGCTCTTGTAGTTGGCGTATGTAGCCGCAGGATGGATTGGGACCGGCAGTAGCCTCTTGAGTAGAAATAGCTCGATCATGGGAGCCTCCCATGCAAGCGAACTGCATTCAGCCAAAAGATAGCTCCGTTCCGGCAGAAAAAGCAAATCCGCGCGCAGGAGTGAACTTCGGGAAGCGCGCTTCGCAGGCGCGCTCACATCTTGGTTTCGCGAGGCGATGCCGCGTAGGTCTCTGCGAAGGACTCGTCCGGCGATGTCCTGGGCCACCCGGCCATGACCAAAAACACATCGAAGACAAACAGGGCGATGGCAATGTCGTTGAAAAGCGTGGCCTGCCGCAGATCGGGCCACAGTTGATTGGCAGCCCAGAAGAAGAAGGCAACCGCCAGCAGGATCGCTTTAACGGCCTCCATGCGCGCGGGCCGGTGCGCGGCCTGATAAACGAGGTAGGCAAGAGCGATCGTCGCCAGTGGGAATGCCGCGAGAATGCCATGAGCTCTGGCCGGAAATAGCCAGGGAAGGGCGTCCCATGCGAAGAGCACTACGACTCCGGCCAGGGTGACGACGCCAAGGATCACAGGGAGGGCGCGGCGGGCACGGCTAATGCGAAAATACATGGGTCATTATTGCCAACCCCACAAAAGGAAGCCATAAGGAATTGTGAGGCGACAATTCAGCTGAGAGGGAACTAGCCTAACCAGCTTAGCTGGTAGGGCTTGCCGTAGGTTCTTCCCGGCGCTCTGGCGCAGGCGATGTCGGCAGAATCTGCACCGGAACGGGGCGGCGGGCTCCGCTGGACCCTCGCGGCCTCATGCTGTGCGGAGAGTCGGCTTCTATCGGACGATAAGCCCTGAGCGACTGCTGATAGGCGTGCTCTTCCCGCTTGCGATGCTGATAAACTCCACCCGGATGGTCTCGTAGGAAGGCTGACCTTCAAAGAACTTGTAGGTATAGTGCGTCTGGGTTCTCTGCCCGTTGCTGTTCAAGCCGGTCTCCCGATAGGCGTCCAAAGAAAACAAGCGCATTCCCTTCGCGGCTTCATCCGGATGTTCCTTGGCGAACTCCGGCTGATCGAAGTCGCTGCTTTCCACGGATATGCTCAGAAACACCGTGCCGGCGCTATCGCTCACTTTGCCAAGGGCATAGACTTTGTAATAGCCCCAAGGCACGAGTGAGGTGTTGATCAGCAGGGTGTTTTCTCCCAGCTTTACACTTTCCACGGCGTATTGCTGCATTTGTGGCGGCGTGATGCCCCGGCTGTGAAGGTCGAGCATGTGGGCCATTCCCGCGTCTCGGCCGGACTTGTCGCCGGTCTCGGCGCAGGCGCGCGTAAGCAAGGCGGCGGCTTGCCAGTCGTCGGGATCGGCCTGAGCCAGCGGCTTGAGCATGTTCACTGCAAAAGCTGAATCTCCGCTTTGGATCGCGGTTTCACCGGCAAACTTGAGGAGTATCGGGTCGCCGGGAAAATCCTTGAGCAAAAGCCGATGGATGGCGAATGAATCGGCAAAGCGATGTTCACGATAGGCTTTTCCCGCATCGTCGAACTGTTGCTTCTGTTGCGGATTCAGTTTGGCAATCAAATCCTGAGTCGTCTCCCGGTGAGGGGCTGAAACGCCGGGGTTTGACTGCGCAAGGTTTATCGCCGGAACAAGAAGGCAAAGCGCCGCGAATAAGATCGCGGCAACGCCTGGGTTTGGCTTCATGGTAGCCTCTACATCCACAAGAGATCGTTACAAGAGAACTTAAATCAGCCGGAGAGAATCCGACCATCCACAATAGCTCAAGCAACAATGAGCTAGCTTGAATCGTGGGCCCGATCCGCTTGCGGCTCTACTGACCGCTCTGGCGCAGGCGAAGCCGCCGGCAATATCTGCACCAGCGTCGGCGCAGCGGGCTCCGCTGGACCCATCGCGGCCACATGCTGGCGCCGCGCAGCCGCATCCAGATCCACCGGAATCCCTCCCGGCACAATCACCGGCGCGTTGTAGCGATAGTCCAGATCCCGCGTGACCCGGAAGATCACCGGTAGCGCGGCAAGCAGCGCCGCGAACGTAACCCAACTGCCATCCAGTCCATAGCCTCCGCCGGTGAGCCAGAATGGCCCCATGGGATCGCCCTGCACCACGGGCGAATGGCTGTTGACCCCGCTCACGGCGAGTCCGAAGATCAGGGCGCGGCTGGCCTTCCAGCCGAAGTTGAGCCCCCAACTCAGCCACAGAGCCCGTGTGCGCAGATAAGCCGCCGAGAGCACTAGACCCAGCATCACAGAGACGGCGACGCTGGCGTGATTCGACCCCGGCGCTTGAGCCTGAACAATGGCATAGAACGCCGCGAACCCCAGCGCCGCTCCAATCGGCCCCACCGCGTGCGCAAAGCGTTGAAACCCGTAGCCGCGAAAGGCGATCTCTTCCCCCAGCGCAGCCAGCGCAAAAAAGGCCGCATCGACCGCTAGCCAGCCCCAGGCCGAGGGTTGGAGGACGAGAACAATGGCGATGCCGCCGACGGCTACCATCGGCAACACACAAACCACGGCCAGCGACCAGCCCACGGCCAGGCCCACTCCCGCTTCGGCTGGCCATCCCTGGCGGAACGGTAAGCCCTGTGCGCTCACTGGTTGGATCTGCCGGTCCAGCCAGAATCCCATGCCCGCATAACCCAGCAGCAGCAGGAAGACCAGCATAGCCTGCTCCAGCAAAGGGCGCCACGGTTCCGTGGCCAGCCCGAGGGCGCCTCGATGAGCGAGCGACTTGGCAAGGAAAAAGTAGAGGACCGCGGCCAGGAATTGTGCGTAGGCGCGCAGCCGGCCGCCGCCAGTTTCCGGTGTGCTCATGCGCATCCCCCAACCTTGGCTCGGCTACGGCCACCCGCGCTCGCCGCACCGCGAAACCTCATCCAAGCGCGCAACCTAATGATCCGTCTCCCCAGACGATGCGCCACCAGAGCTAACCTTCCGTATAGAACTGCGCGATGTTGCGAAACTTCTGCTGCCGCGCGGCCACCAGGGTCTCCACCGGCGTCGCCTTCATCTCCGCCAGGTGCTTCTTCAGCGCGCTGGCCAGCAACCCGGCGCCCGCCTCGCGATCGGTGTGCGCGCCCTCCGCCGGTTCTGAAACAATCTCGTCCACGCAACCCAGCGCGGCCACTTCGGGCGCCGAGATGCGCATGGCCTCAGCCGCCAACTGCTTGTGCGCCGCATCGCGCCACATGATAGCCGCGCAGCTCTCCGGGGTAATCACAAAGTAAAGCGCGTTTTCGAGGATCAGCACCCGGTCGCTGACGGCCAACGCCAGCGCTCCGCCCGATCCGCCCTCCCCGGTGATAACTGAAATTGTAGGTACGCGCAGCCGCGACATCTCCAGCAGGTTCCGCGCAATGGCCTCAGCCTGTCCCCGCTCCTCCGCGCCCAGGCCGGGATAAGCGCCCGGCAGGTCGATAAAGCTGATCACCGGACGGCGGAACTTCTCGGCGATCTTCATGCAGCGCAGCGCCTTGCGGTAACCCTCGGGATGGGGCATGCCGAAGTTGCGCCGCACCCGCTCCCTGGTGCTGCCGCCCTTGCGGTTGCCGATGACCAGCACCTCTTCGCAGCCCAGCCGCGCCATCCCGCAGGCCACGGCCTCGTCGTCGCCAAACGCGCGATCCCCGTGAATCTCGCTGAAATCCGTGAAGACCCGCTCGATGAAGTCCATGGGGTAGGGCCGCTGTGGATGGCGCGCCCTCTCAATTCTGGTCCATGCCGGCGAAGCCGCCTCCGCTTGGATGGAAATCCCTGCTTCCTGTTCGCTCATCGGTACCTGGCGCCGCTCCGGGCAACGTCACCGCCGGCTATGCTGCAATTCTACGGGTCCGGGGCGCTTGGAACAAATGGAAATGAAACAGAAGCCGAGTAGAAAGCATCTGGATTGACCAAGACGGCGCAACAGAACAGGCATAATGAACACTTAACCTGCATAGTCCATGCCAATTGGACCACAGCCGAAGCTTGCCGCCAGCAGGGGTGACCCAGAGATATAGGCTCCCACCGATGAGCGTCCTGAATCGCGGAGACTATTGCTTAACGAACTCCACAACTTTCGGCCCAATCTGACTGGCGCACTGCATGGGGGATAGATGGCCGCAGCCGGGGAAGATTTCCAGTAGGGACTGCGGAACCAGCTGATGTATCTTCTCGCCCTGGTGGAGCGGCATGATGCGGTCCTCCGCGCCCCACACGATCAGAACCGGCATTTTCAACTTTGGCAACAGGTTGTCGGTGGAGTCGCGCCCCGTTAGCATCGATGCCACCGCACGACGAATAACCCATCCGTTTCGATCGGTCAGACGAACGATATCGCGCGCCACAAATCCCGGAACCGCAATCGGATGTGGATACAGCAGCGCATTGAGCTGCGCCACCTCGGCAGGCGTCTCGGGAGTGAACAGCCGCGTATCCCAAGCAGGCTGCTCGTCGATACCGGCGCTATCGAAGAGCATCAACCGTCGTACTCGCTCCGGTTGCTCGCCGGCGATCCGTTGCACAATCCAGCCGCCCATCGATATGCCACCAAGGTCCACCTTTTTCAGCCCCAGCGCATCCAGAAAGCCAACCACCGCGGCGGCTTCGTCGGGCACTGAATAGGAAAACTCTGCGGGCTTTGCACTGCGGCCATAGCCAGGCAGGTCGGGCAGATAGACACGGTAACCGGCTTTGACGAGATAGTGCGTCAGGTCCAGCCACTCCTCAGCGCGGCCACCGAGCCCATGCACCAGCACCACCGGCGGCCCATCGGCCGAGCCCAGAATGTCGTAATGGATTCTAAGACCCGCAACGGACACAAAGCGGCTTTGACCACCTGCCAGAAACAGCCGCAGAGGGATCACTCCTTTGAAGTAGAAAACGCTGATCGGGCGCTCCCAGATTCCCAGGGCGGCCAGCAGCACCAGAGTGCAGCAGACGATCCAAACGGCTCTTTTGCTTTTCATCGTTCCCCTTCACCTTTCAGCGCCTGTGCCAACTGCCAGCCGGCCTCGATAATGCCGCGGCCAGCGAAACATAATCGATTTTCGCGTTGTGGCGCTTGTCCATGGGTATGGAAGCAAGCGCCCGCACCTCGTCCAAATGCGCCCAGGCCATTACGCGCAACAACGCGCCGCGCACATCATCATGACCGGCTTCCACGGCAAGTATTCGCCGACCGCCGACCTGAAGGATTGCCGCGCGACGAACCCCTTGCACTTGCATCGCCGCACATTCGGCGGCGAATGGGTAAAGAATTCCATGGCGGTCCCGGATCGCTGCCGACGCTCGTCCCATCAACCACAGCCTTTCCCTCGAATCCAACCACCCGAGATCGCCGGTTCTGTGCCATCGCATGCCATCTACATCGAACTTTGTCTCGGAATCGCCTGCGCCGTTGAGATAGCTAGGCAGTACATGCCGTCCAGAGACCACGATTTCGCCCACTTCTCTCCGAGCCAGGCAGAGCGCATCGAATTGCAGTTTTGTCATGGGGCTTATGGGCATGCCCCACTGGTCGCGAAGGATGCGCAAGGCAATGGATGCGACTGGAACGCCGGCAAGTAATCCGGAACCCCGCTCCATCTCCATAATATCCACTTCAGCAATCTGCGATAGATGCACATGCGCCATGGGCTCCGCCTCGGTGGATCCATATACTGCCGTAATCTCGGCATTGGGAAACAGGTCGCGGGCCATCCGCAAGTCCGCTGGAAATACCGGCGCTCCACCCAAGAAGACATGCTGCAATTGCGGAATCCGCCTGTTTGTACGTCCACACTCGACGGCCAGCCGCCGGATAAACGCCGGTGACGCAGCCGTGGTCGCAACCGCATGGCGCTCGATCTGATTAAGGACGGGCCGCGCATCGATCTTCCCAGGCGCTCTCATGTCCGCATCCGGAAGCACACTGGTCACGCCCGACGCCAGATTCGACAGCACAAAGATCGGTAATGTAGTCAGATCGCAGTCGCTTGGCCGGAGAGATAAACTTCCTTGAAGAGCATCCTGCTGCGCTGCCAGAAATCCATGTGTGCGCAGCGCGGCTTTCGGCTGGCCGGTACTTCCGCTGGTAAATGTGATCAGCGCAGGGGCCGAGTCTTCGACATCCGCAATCGCCGGTTCCGATTCTGCTTTTCCGTGAAGCGAAATGAAATGAGTTGCAGGAAACCGCGAAGTGCAGAAAGACATAGAAATCTGCCGCAATGACGGTGTCCACAGTCGTAACATCTGCGCCTTCCAACTGCCGAAAAACGCTCGCGGGGAATAGACGCTCATGCAGTGATCGATATGCTTCCGTCCAGCTGAAGGATCTAGAAACATTCCGACTGCGCCAATTCGAAACAGGGCGATCAGGAAGACGTAGAGTTCGATCGCCATTGGATAAAGGATCAATACGCAGTCTCGCTGTCGCATACCGAGGGATGCGATCTCGCCGGCAACCCGTGCGGCGATCGCATTCAACTCGCCAAAGCTGATGACTCGGTCCCGGCTGTGCTTGGTGTCGATAAGTGCGGGGGAATTGCTATATTGCCGCGCACGATCGCGCAGCATGGCCGCTATGTTCATGATAAGATCTCCCGGCTATAGAGCGTGTACCGGCGCATGGTTGTAGCGTAGTGGCCGCTGATGTTGCGCGATATATTGTTCTCGTGCATCTGTGCGTGAATGCAGCGACTAAAGCCGCTTTGCATCCCCTGCTGATGAGCGCGCGCCACAAGCACGCCGCCCAACCCGCGCAGGTCGGGATTCGGCAGGATGGCGACCGTCTTGATGATGAATGTGTCGATTGGCTCGCCACGAGTCGCCTGGGCAAGATCGGGGATGGCGAAGAGATAACCTACCAATTCCGGTCCGCATTCGGCAAGAAGCACCAGTTCCGGGCGAACGAATGGAAGAATCTTCGCATACTGTGCGCGAAACTCACGCTCGGCAATCTCCGTGTAGAGGAAGTTTTGAGCAAAGGCAATGCGGCTGACTCCGTAAATGCGTTCGAGCTGCTGTTCAAGATCCTCGCCACCCGCCGAACGAATCTTGACGCCACGCTGCGCGAGTCTGATGGTGTGGCGCGCGATTCGCTCGTCTTCGTGCGCAAGGTTCGTGTTGAGTGCCGAGAAATATTCGGCGAGCGGCTTGAACCCCGCGCGCTCGAACTGGAGCGGCCACTCGGGCGGATTTGCCGGTTCCAGAAAAAAGGGCGGTTCCGCACCCAGTTCCGTTACAAAGCGATAGTGCCGCCAAGTATTGCCATCCATGGGTCCAACCACAAAGTTGCAGCCATGCTCGCATAGAATCCCGACCGCGGCCTCCAGCAGGGTGGAGGCAGACGCATCGTCCGCGCTGGCGTAGTGCCCGATTGCGCCAACTTTGTGTGCTGCAAACGGCGGAACTTCACTCCACCAGAGCGAACAGCGCGCATGAACTTTTCCAGAGTCGATCACTGCGCAAAGATGAAGGTCCGCGCCGTCATCCTCAATCTGGTTCGGAGCGAAAGGCGTCATGCCAGCGCAATCAAGGAGCTTCTCGCGCTCCGCCGAGGAATGCAACCCAGCGATTCTCACGGGAGCTCCTGAACGCCGGCTACCACCGCGGTAAGCAAGAGCACCAATACGCCCTGGCGAACCCAGCGGATCGGCGTGGCTGCGTATCCGCGCTCAGTGCGCGGTTCTACAAGGCAGAATACAGCAAAAGCCAGCGCGCAGACTGCCAGCGCGATCGACGTTCGCTCGAGTGAATGCAGAGAGATTCCAGATGTGAGCAGGTACGGAACAAACATCAACAGCCAACATTGCACAACCAGCAGAGGTCCAGCGCTCCATGGGGTCTTAGCGGGCCTGCGAAAGCAGATCAACGTCCAGCCCAACATTGACAGGTGCATCGCGTAGCCGGCTGTATAAGCGAAGAGCAGTTCCGGCCTGCTGTCGACTTTAGCAAGAAAAATCCAAAGCAGTCCCGCGGCAGCAACGCTTGTGACCGCGTACACATTGTGCTTTCCTATTTCAGTTGCCTTGCCGGGGAGGAACCACGAGTAAGTTGCGAACAGCGTTGCCGGAGCGAGGAGCCAGGGCCATCCGCCTAGCGCCCATGAGGCGTAGAGCACCAGAACCGACGCCAAAAGTGCGCTCCCCTCCAGCGTGGTGTGGTAGCGGTAGAGCAGGACGAAAATGAGCAGGAACACGGCTGCCACAAGACGAAAGAGCAGCAACTCGATCGACATATCCGAGTAGATGTGGAGAAGTAAAAACACACCCAGCGGGATGAGTATATTGTCCAGACCATGCCATGCCACCGCCTCAAGCAGGGTTACGATGAGCGCGATGTCGATGGCGACCAGGAGAGTCTGCGGTCGTCCCATCTCTGTGAGGAGCAACAAGGGAACATGCACGGCCAGGAACGCTACAGTGAAGAATGCAACCGAACCCTCGAGGCTCTTGGCGCCGCCCATGCCGTGATAACCATATCTTCCGTATTGTGTGCCTAGCAACGCTCCGACGGCATCAGCAAAGGTGAGTAAGAGGAGGGGAATGACATAAAGCAGTTTGTCTCCGCGCGCAAGGCCAAAGAGAATTGCGACGGAGACCAGAAAATAGAATTCTCCCCACGAATTGCGATCAACCGCATCAAGCACTCCGGAGAGCCGCGAACGCATGGGCCGAAAGACGCGGATGCCGATGAGCAGCAGGACCGATAATCCGCAAACGAGATACACAGGCGGGGAAGACGAGAATATCCATGGAAAGCAGATGGCCAGCGCACCAGTTGAAAGATGGGCCAGCTTACGAATCCATTCTGGACTTGAGGGCGCCAGCCTCTTATAGAGCCTCAACAGCAGCAGCATCGCTATAGCTGCGCCGAGAACAGCAGCGATCCAGAACATATCGGAGAGCTTCATGGCACACGCTCCACAATGAACGCACTGTAAAAGAATGCCTTGTCCCGTGCAAAAAGAGATCTGCTGATTTCGCCAAGCGGTTCCAGCACGCCGTCCATCGAATTCGGACGCCTGCGCTGCGCAAGCATATTCCAGTAAGCCAGCCGCGCTCCGGGTTTGGCGCGCGCGGCAATGCGCCGCAACAACTGTTCGTAGCTCTCCTGAGACATGTACTCAAAGATATCGCTTAGGTTGAAGCAATCGAAACTGCCGTTCTGGTTCAATGCGTCCTCGATGGAACTGCATCGCCATTCCAACTTGTCCAGGTTGCGGCGAATGGGATCGAAGTTTTCTTCCCGCAGCGCAAACGGAAGCACGCGATCGTGCGTCCCCTTGAGTATCCAATGTATATAGGGGTTCTCCGCGGGTTCCAACTCGGTTAGGGCGAATCGTGTGCGGTCTAGAATCCGAGTGGCCACATTGCCCTCGACATACTGAAAGAATGCAGGCGAGCGGCCAAAAGCGCCCATAAGCCGCCGCGAAAAAAAGAGGCGAAAGAGCGTCCGCCAGCGCCAATTATTCCACTCATCGTTATAAAACGCGATACGCTGCTCCCGCGGCTTGGCTTCCAGCAGTTTGGAAACGTACTTTCGTGAATGGATGAGCGGTAACACGATACTTCGGAACATTCGAAAGTACTGTTCAAACTTGCCAGCCGCGCTAATTCCCCGGTCCACAAGTGTGCTTCGCGCATCCCAGAAATCCGAAGCGCAGGGGGAAAGTCTCTGCCGGCAACGGCGGTAGAGTCGAGCGCGATCCTGGCACGGAACAGAGCCAAGGAGTTGGAGCAGTTCATGATGCTGAAGGTCGCGATACGCCGCTACGCGCAACTCCAGGCACGCCAACTGGGCGGGACTCAGATCGACGGCCAGCACGTATTCGGGGCTGCCTGCCAGCAGCGCGAGTGTATTGTCCCCGGCGCTTGCAATCGAAAGGCATCTCTTACCGGGCGCCGGTTCAAGCGCAGCCACAAGGATATCGGCGTCCTCCCAGCATTGTGCGTACCGGATCGCCGAGAAGTTCGCGCGCCTTGACACCTCGCTAGGCATGCGTCTCCTCCGCGGCAATCCGCCGCACTGTTCCTCGTGAGCCGTCGAGCTCTACTTCATCCCCATCCTGCAGCCAAGCGGTGAGACCTGGTATGGATACTACCGCGGGTATTCCCAGTTCCCGGGCCACGATTGCCGAGTGCGAGAGCAGACTTCCGCGCTCCACCAGCAGGCCTTTTGCGGATGGGAAAAGCATGATCCAGCCGGGGTCGGTGTGGTCCGCAACCAGGATTGAACCGGCAGGCAATTGCGCATTGCGTGGATCGTGAACCACGCGAACGATGCCGCGAACCGTGCCGGGGCAGCATCCGATGCCATGTCGCTCGTTGCCATCCGTTTCGCTGTTCGCGCCGGCCGGCTTGGCTCGATAACTTTGTCCATGGTAGACGGCGCCGGCCGTTTCAAACCGCGCCGGCGGAGGAGCGCACTCGCGATACCGCTCAAACTCCGCCCGGCGCAGCACCACCAGCGGCTTCAAATCCGCAGTAACGGCGTTACCGGCCACATAGCTCCGTATCTCCTCCACCTGGCAGTAGAAGATATCGTCCCCTGTCTCCAGGACCCCCATCTCATGCAGCCTCTTGCCCGCTTCGCGAAAGATGCGGCGCACACGTCCGAAAAGTCTGGTGCGCTCGAAGCGAAGATTCTCCCGCTGCAGTACCGTAGTGTTCGCCTTGCGCAGCACCCACAGCAACAATAAGCGCCGCAGTGGACGTCCACGCACGCTCCTGCGCATCTGTTTCACCGCGTCGAGCGCAATGTCCGGGTTGCGCGGAGCTCTGTACGCAGTCTTCGGCGCGCGCGCCAGCTCTCCCACGCTGCGCAGCAGCACCAAGGGATTCTCGTGCAGGGTCTCACTCTCCAGCTTTAACTCCTCCAGACAGCGGTCGCCAAATTTCGCCAAGTAGTCTTCATATTTTGTCCGGAAGGCGGGAACGGCACGCACTGCGCGCAAGGCCTCCTCCAGGGGCGCCTGGCAGAGGGCCTCTGTCAGAGTTGCATCCTCAGTTGCAATCGTGGCCATCTCGCGCACGCGCGCCGCAGGCTCTGCGCTGATCATGCCGCCCTGGCCCCGGATCGAGTCATTGGCGAGCATGCCGCTTGTATCTCCGCACCATTTCTGTGTGAGCTTGCGCAGAATGCCATGAAAGATCATGGCGAAAAAGTCGTTGACCAGCGGCGCATCCCAATGGATGAGCAGCTTTTCTTCCAGCGCGGAGTAATGCGCCATGAGTTCATCGAGGCGCATTTCCGTGAGCGGCGGATCGGGTTCCCGCAACGCCTCATGCAGGCGCACGTAGAATCGCTCGATCTGGCCATTGAGAGTCAGCAGATTCCTGGTCAAGGCAAGGATCATTCCTGCCAAGCTGAACATATCCGCGAAGCGCTGCCGCGCGGTTGCTTTATCGAGCCCCGCTAAAATTTCATCGGGCAGGCTCTCGCGAACTCCCATCATCTGTTCCATGAAGCGGCGATTCACGGTGAATCCTGGCAGCAAAGCCAGCACCCGGTACCAACTCAGCAGGTTGTAATAGATGCGCCCCTGAATCAACCCCAACATGCAGTGAAAGGTCCGGTCACTGGCATCGATCTTGCGCCGGGGAACGCGCAGAATCCTGCAGAACTGCCGGTACACTCCTTCATAGACCGAGCGCGCAAACGAAAATGTCAGCGGAGTTGTGACGCCGTTGTAACTCTCGGTAATGTTGCTGTTGTCCCAGATGTTCAGCGCGCCGTCGGGATCTGGAATGTTGCGCAGCGTGGTAATGGGTCGGGACTGGAGCAGATAGAGCCTGCCGTCCTTGATGGCCCATTCGGTGTCCTGCGGCTGGCCGAATTCCGCTGCCGCTCGCCGCGCCATGGCAGCTACTTCGGCCGCTTGTGCCGCTGAGAGTGCCGGCCGATCCATTTTGTCCGCCTGCACCGTCTGCGCGCTCACGCCTTCTTCCGCGCCGGCATCGAAGCCGTGGCGAATCTGCTTGTGCGCAATGGTCTGTTGTTCGATTCTTCCCGCGCGATCGACCTCATATACATCAGCATCCGCTTCGCCGCCGACCAGGGCCGTTCCAATACCATCGACAGCGGAGACGATCGCCAGGCCGCGACGACCGCTCACGGGATCGGCGCTGAACGCAACGCCGGAGACTTCAGCGTCGATCATCCGTTGCACCAGCACGGCCGGCGCGCCAGCCGGAGCCGCTGGTATTCCTCGCTGCCTGCGATACTCCAAAATGCGCTCGCTGAAACCCGATCGCCACACATCCGCAATGCGTCGCATCACCGACTCCGCATCGACAAACAGGTAACTCGCAAGCTGCCCGGCAAAGGAACTCTCCGCTCCATCCTCGTCCACCGCAGAAGACCGCACGGCAAATCGATCTCTATGCTCCGCCATGGCCTGCAGGGCCATGGTTATCTCTACGGCAACGTCGGCAGCAGGTTCAAGGCCGGTCAGCGCATCGCGCACCATTTCGATCTGCCCCGATGCAAGCGCTTGCTGTTGCTCGGCCGTGATGCTGCGCGCAAAGGCCACAGGCGTCACGGCAAACCACTCCGGGATGGGCAATTCCGCCGCATCCAAACGCGCCAGCGCAAATGCCTTGCCGCCCAGATCGCGAATCGGTCCGCCGCGAGCCACGCAACTCACATAGCCCTCCACGCCCGCAGCGCCAGCGGGACGATCCCCAGGCTCAGATAGAGAACCAGGCTCCAGATTCCGGCCATGGTTTCAAGATACTTGCCCCCGCCGGTCCTCCTCTGCATGTAAAACACCGCTCCTAACGCCGCCGCCAAAAGAATCCATGCGCCAAGACCGATCGCCGCGGGCCTTTCAAATACAATGTGTCGCGCAGCCGCAATCGCGAAGGCCGCGGTCACCATCATCAAAGCAATCCACACTACCACAGCTCTTCCGCGGCCCCATAGGAAGCTATAAGTCTCCACGCCCGTTTCTTCATCCTGCGGGGACCGGATCTTGCGCCCAATTTCAACCACCATACCGTTGAACAGGCTTACCACCAGGAACCACAGCAGGCCGCGCGGAGGCCGCGTATTTCCCAGCGTCGCCCAGTCGCACGCAGTGGCATACAAATCCACAAGCGGCATAATGGTCATGTGCGTAACCATGTAAAGAATGGGTCTGGCTTTCAGCCAACGGCGCACAAAAAACTCCTTGCTCATCAAGCCGAGGTAGAGCCACGTGGCGGCGAGCAGGATGACCAGACGGGGCGCAAGCCACAACGCCAGCGCCAATTGCACTGCCATACAGCCGGCCCACAGCCGGCCAAGCTCGCGCAGATGGATCAGGCCGCGAGGCACCGGCCGGTAGGGCCGGAACTTCGAGTCCTCGTCGAAGTCCTTGAATTCATCCGCAAGCCTGAGCTGCAGGAAGGTCAGAAACGAGGTGGCAAAGGCTACCGCGCAAGGCTTCCAGCCGGGCAGCGACGAGGCTCCACGCAGCAGCGCCGAAAAGCTCACCGCAGACAGGCTGAACGCGAGGATAACAGGGGAGTGAACCAGGACAGGAAATCGCTCGCGTTGATAGATCCACCAGCGATTAGCCATGGTCCTCCTTGTTGATAGTTGTTCGGCCCCGCGCCAGTTTCTGGTGTGCGCGCGCGAACTCGCCTGCGCACAGCGCGCCGGTGATGGAGAGTTCGCCGGCAAGCGCCAGAGCGCCGCATACTTCGGCAAGCGCTTGGGCCTTACCTTCCCCGGCCAGGCCCAATATCTCAAGGCAGGCGCGTTGGCTTGGCAGTGCCGTTCCTCCGCCCACGGTGCCCACCACGATGCTGGGCAAAGTAACCGCCGCGTAAAGATCCCCTGCGTCTGTTACCTCGAAGCGTGTAACTCCCACGGCGGACTCGGCCACGCACGCCGGATCTTGCCCACACGCAATGTAGAACGCCGCCAGCGCGTTGGCGTAGTGCGCCTGCACACCGATGCTGCCGCTCTGAATGGCGCCGATCGCCGACATCTTCCAGTACCGCTCCAGCTGTTGTGGCGTGGCGTGAAGGCGAGCCTGGACAAGCGCCGCGGGCAGCGTAACTTCGGCTGAAACCTTTTTCCCGCGAACGGTAACAAAGGAATGAGCAGTGGCCTTCTTGTCTCCGGAAAGATTGGCCTCCACAAAGTGGTATTTCGGAGTAATCGGCGAGCTAGCCACAATCTTCTCGCAGACGGCCTGCGTGGCAATAGTCACCATATTCTGCCCCGATGCGTCGCCGGTAACGAACTCGAGGATCAGATAGACGTGGTTGCCCTCTATCGTGATCCCAAGGTCGGTCAGCTCGCCGTGGCGCGTAGTAGCGCCTGCAGCCGCGTGCAGTGCTTCGCGGTTTTCCATGCACCAGATGGCAAACAAGCCTGCTTCCGTGATTGACTTGAATGCAAACCCCGGCGTACGGCGCATCCCCTCGTGCAGCAGGATGCTCGCGCACCCTCCCGCTTCGGTAATTGCCTGCGCACCTCTCGAATAGGAGGCAACCAGAGCTGCTTCCGTGGTGGCCAGCGGCACATAGAAGTCTCCTGCCGCAAACGTGCCTCGCACGCGCAACGGTCCCGCCAGGCCCACCGGGACTTGAACCGTTCCGATGCAGTTTTCAATGTTCTTCTCGTAGGGCTCAAGCGAAACCGATGGATCGTAAAGCGCGCGGCGGCTGGCTTCAGCTATACCGAGCAACCTCCACCGCTGTTCCAAGGACGCGGGTGAAACAGAACTCCCGCCGGGAACGCGAGCCGGAGTGGCCTTGTCATCCCGAGCCAGCGTCTGCGCGATCTCCAATACCGATCTGCGCTGCAACAGACGGCGCAGAAACTTACCCACTCTGTCTTCGTTGCTCGCCATGGTTGTCCGGTCCTTCTGGAAGTTTTAATCCTAAAACACGCCATCATTATAACCGCCTCATAGGAGGGCGCTCGGAATCCCGCGCAATTCTTGGTTCGATGGAACTTGATTCCTCTGTAAATGGAACAAACTAAAGGACAAGCACCGAGACTATCGATTTCATCCCCTTGGGTTGGTACATCGATGGATGGCTCCATTGTTACAAAAGCGCCGAGTTTCAAATCGAGGGGAAGCTCAGCGACCTAAAGCGGTTGGCTGATCCAGAAGCCTAGCCCAGGATAGGTCCGTGAAACACCCCTTCCGAATATACTACTAAGTCAGTAAAAGTCATGAGATGTGATGGAGGGCCGCGAAGCTGGACGCGCACGTTCGGCAGACCGTCGCAGCCAAGCCGAAGCTGGTACAGATCAGCACCTCCTATGGGCCGCAAAAGGAGGGCAGTGCAGTGGTTCCGCGCAACAGGTACGTCGAGATTCGCAGCGACAAGCCAACCAACCCGAAGCAGCACGATTGGCCGGAGTACAAGACGTGCAAGTTCACCACCGAGGCCATCGTCACCGAAGACAGCGAAAAGGGCGAATTGAGGCGCGTCTGTGCGAATCCCGATTGCCCCGTGCATCACGCCCGTAAGCCAAAGCCCGCGACCGATACGGCCGGCAAGGCCGAACAGGAGAAGCGCCGCCGCGAGGAGGCCACCTTCCGCCGCCAGCGACTCCAGGCTCAAAGTATCATCCCCGCCAATCGCCGCTCCAGCTGCAGGGCGTGCGGTGCGCGCCTGCAAATGCGCGACAACTTCCCCACGGAACAGTATGGAAAACGCTCCTTGATCGAAAGCGCCTTCTCGGCCGTGAAACGCAAACTCTCTTGCCGCGCGCCCGGCGGAACCCCGCACACGCAATCCCGCCAAGCGCTGCTGCTCGGCTTGGCCTTGGTAGTGTCCAGAGTTTTTCGCACTTTCGTTCATCGTGAGCATGCTGGAAGGTTGTTGGGTTGGGGTTGTTTTGCTTCTGGCCCCCATGGGGGCCAGAAGCAAAACGCTCAGGCGATGGCCACGACTTCGGCCAGCCGGTCCATCTGCAGATAGCGTTTCGTGCCCCACTTGGTTGCGGCAGCTCTGGTCTTAATGAGTGCGGTAAAATCCCCACCAGCTATCGAGGCAGAAAGGATCGTTCTGCTCGACAGCAATAGCCACGCAGGAGTCATTGCCGTCACGCCGAAAAATGCCGGCCCTGCAGCAGACATGCGATCTGACGATCCCGCGATGTGGAATTCCACACGCTATTCCGGTTTGCTTCATCTCAAAATCCAGAGATGGGCCACGCAGGTTTATGGGTTAGTCAGACATGGGCCACCCGCCCCGCGGTCTTTTTCGCATCCTTGCTTGCCCAGGTCTTCCGCCGCGGTTAACGGGCCACCGGCCTATTTAACTACGCGAAAGAATACCAGGGGATATGGACGACTCCTCCAGGATTCCTCAGGTAAATAAAGTATGCATACTTGCGCATCATTCTCCAGTTGCGTTGGATACTCGCCGCTTCCTACAGTAAGCATGCCGTTCATATCGCGGAAGTCATACGCGATAAATATACCGCCTTTGCTACCGTGTAAGCATTTAGTTATTCTCCCGATAGCAACTACGCCATTGCGAGCCAATTGCATAAAACACATACGCCAAGAATACAGATGAATGCGATTCGTCGTCATGCCAATCATACGGATGATTGATTGATGGGTATCGAGGGAGAAATAGAACCGGAAAATCACCGGCCTTACTATAGTCGTTTATTTTATCCAAATACCAAAATGGCATAGGTGCCTGGCCGCGATATGGTCTTCCATTATATGTGAAGCTATAATATACAGTCGCCGAGTTTCTGCCTCCAGAATGCACATCACCTGTATATGCCAAACGCCCATCGCACGCTGGTTCTCTACCATTCCTTACCACTTTCGCGGTCATGGAGAGATCCCAAACAATGAATGCAAGCATGAAAAATGAAAAAGCCGTGCCGCCAATCATGAGAGCAAGATAATAAACGGCGCTCTCAGCGAGTCTAATCCTCCTTGGCAACTTTTGCTGTAATTCTACAGGAACACAAAGTTCATTTTTCAACTTACTGTCGTCAGTCAAAGTACCCCCAATGTCATTGCCTCCCGCAATTCCGGTTAGTCCACATCCAAGTACTGATGGGGGCAAATCTGTCGGTTGCCAACCTCAGTTCGCGGGGCTGTCCGACAGGAGACCGCGGGCTCACCCCCGGTCGGGCGCCGGCTTGGCGAGCAGGACGCCCAGGGCGCAACTCGCCGTTCGAGCCAGTTCTCCGTCGGCACGGCCGGTAAGAACGACCGGAACTTTAGCTCCCACCACAACTCCCGCCGCTACCGCTCCGGCCAGGTACTGAAGCTCCTTAAAGAGAATATTTCCGGCCTCCAGATTGGGAACCATGAGAAGATCCGGGTCTCCCGCGACCGGCGATTTAATGTTCTTGATCCGCGCGGCGTCGCTTGAAATGGCATTGTCGAATGCGAGTGGGCCATCGACGATGGCCCCAGTAATCTGTCCGCGATCGACCATTTTGCAGAGAGCGGCGGCGTCAAGCGTCGATGGAATGGCGGGGTTGACCGACTCCACCGCCGACAGTATGGCCACCTTCGGGTTCACGACCTCAAGCGTGAGCATCATGTCGATGGCATTCTGCAGAATGTCGATCTTGGTCTCCAGGTCCGGCTGGAAGTTCATGGCCGCATCGGTTACGAAGAGAGTCTTGTGATAGGAAGGTACATCCAAAGCGAATACGTGGCTGATGCGCCTCCCCGTTTGCATCCCGCCTTCGCGCGACACGACTGCGCTCATGAGTTCGTCAGTCTGAAGAGAACCCTTCATGAGCATTTGGACCTCGCTCTTGCGAGCCATCTCCACGGCCCGCACGGCAGCCGCGTGGCGATCGTCGATGTCAACGATCGGAATGGTACTCAGGTCGAGTTGCATGGTCTCGGCAATGTTGCGGATGGTTGATTCGAAGCCCACAAGAACCGGAACAATCAACCCCTCTTTGGATGCCTGGATGGCGCCTCCGAGAGATAGTTCGTCGCACGGCCAGACAATCGCAGTTTTCACAGCCGGTTTGGAGTTCGCGCGCGCGATCAGGTCAAGGTAGTGACGATAGGGATTGTTCACAATGAGTTGGGGTACGGGGAGTGTGGACAAGCGGAGCTTTTCCAAAGGCGCGATGAGCTGTGCAGTACCCGAAAAGATGGGCAGACCGGCGCCATTGCTTGCCTCGCAATCGAAGTGAAGCTTCTTTGTAGAATCGTCCATGGCCGTGACCCGCACCTTGACGAGAATGCGTTCTCCGACACGGATGAGATTATGAAACGCGAGCGACACGTTCGTCAGTGAGCATCCAGGCCCGGGTAGATTCGTGGCGAAAAGACCGGAGATGAGCGAGGCGCACCACATGTTTGGCCCTGTCGGAAGCATGCTGCTCACGGCGCGATCGGTGAGTTCATCGGAGTCCAGAACGGAGTTGAATCCGGAAATCGAGGCGAATGCCATTGCGTCTTCCGTCGTTAAAACGTGCTCCGTCCTGGCTGTGTCGCCAACCGAAATCTCGTCGTATGTCTTGTTCTCAATAAAACCGAGATTCATACAAATTCCTCCCCCGCTCAAATGCCGGTCATGGTCCAGTCTGCAAGCCATCGTATGACCTGCGAGCGCCGTCCAATGTGACTGCACTCACGCCTGCCAAAAAGCCGCCGCAATGAGGAAAAGCCGCGCACAGGCTGGTCCCTATCTCCGCGCATGGAGGAAAACTGCATGGGAGGCTTGATCCCATGAACCGGAATTCCCGCTTTGCCTTTCGGCTGCGAACCAATATACACCATTTGCTCCCGCTCGCGATCCTTTTGAATTCAGTAGCAGCGCGCATGCTTACCAACCGGCCGCCGGTCTTCACCAGCCGTCGCTGCAAGCCCTTCAAGAACCACGCCTCGACTCCCTTCGGCAGCATCAGTCGCCGCCACTGGTTGCCCAGAAGGGATCTCGTGGAAACGCTGCAATGGCCTGAAACAAACGTCTGCAGGAGACGATTGGACGTCCAATTACCGTGCGCGGCGAAGGCGTTCAGTATGGCCGATCTACTTTTCCACCTTCGCCGTCGCAATAAGAGGCTGCGTAATGTGCACTCCGCGGATTAGACTTAAAGCTTTGAAATGGATTCCTGGATGTCGAGTTTTATTTGCGCCGGAGAGGAACAATGATGCGCGCATGGCTGATGGATTCATATGAAGGTATCGGGAAGCTGCGCTTGGGCGAGGTGGTAGACCCGGAGCCCGGGTCAGGGCAAGTGCTGCTGAGAATACGATATGCGGCGCTGAATCCCGCGGACGCTTTTTTATCGCAGGCTATGTATCCGGCCAGGCCATCGCTCCCGCACATTCTTGGCCGTGACGGCGTGGGGGATGTGCTGGCGCTGGGCGCTGGCGTGGAGAGCGTGCAGGTGGGCGAAACGGTGGGCATTCTGCGCGGGATCACGGGAGTGAGCGCCTGGGGAACGCTGGCCGAGAAGACAATGGTTCCTGCCGCGGATTTGGTTCCGATACCCGAGGGGTGGTCCCTGGAACAGATGGCCGGCGCTCCTTTGGTATTTCTGACCGCGTGGCAAGCTTTGACTCAATGGAGCGATCCGCCAGCACCGCCTGCCGGGGGTTCGGGGCTACTTGTTACTGGCGCCTCCGGTGGGGTCGGCACAGCCTCGGTTCTGCTTGGAAAATCAATGAACCTCACAGTTGTGGCATTGACTCGGAGCGTGGAGAAGGGTGCGAAATTAAAAGAACTTGGGGCCGATTTCGTGTTTGCTCCAGACGGCAAAACCCTTCGCGATTTGGTTAAGAACAGCATTGCCCCGAAGAGAATTGATCTCGCCGTGGACACTGTTGGCGGTCCGCAGTTTAATGACGTCGTAGCCATGCTTGGGCCCGGAGGCCGGATAAGTGTAGTTGGCAGGAGCAACGGTGTTGTGCCGGAGTTCAATACGGCGGCGTTGTTTTTCAAGAGGAATCGCATTGGAGGAGTTTCGGCTAATGACTATTCAGCCGACGCGGCACAAGGAGTGTGGAAGCAAATCGTCGGTCAACTGAACGCAACGCGCAGGCGGCCCGTCGTAGACCAAGTTTTTCCGTTCGAAGAAGTGAAATCGGCGTTTGCGCGATTGGCTCATGGCCCGATGGGAAAGGTGCTGGTACGTGTACTGCCGATCGCAGGGTCGTGATGATGAACAGCGCCCAATGACCCATGACGATGGCCGAATCCGCCCACTTGCACTCGTCACAAACTATTAGCACTGTCTAATTAGAATTCGGCTGCCCAGCGGAAACATTGAGACCGCCTTCAACTGTCGGATGATCCGTCCCACCTCTGTCTCTCGACTGACCGTCGATCTTGAGTGCCTCCGCGACGGTATAGTGGTCTGCCCGATGTCTTATGCCAGCGTGAGTGTTTGTGTAGCGCAGTTATGAGGGACCCTTGCTCGATCGGCTTACACACCATGTCCACATCCTGGAGATGAAAGGCGACAGCTACCGCCGCAAGCAGAGTCGCAGTAGACGGACACCGTCTTCCGAACACTGAACTTTACCCCTCCGAATGCACCTCGGGGGAAAAGGGCCGCTTCAGCTAGCGGGCAGCGCCCTGGTCACGGTGGGTTCCGTCACGGTAACAGTCGTGCCAGCCTCGATCAGCGTCACCACGGCTTCCGGCGGCGGTTGTGCCGGGACTCTTCTCCCTCAGAGGGGAGTTCCCTGGTACACGGCTAGTGGCGCGACTCTGGCCTGCTTGCTGTTCTTCGGCATCCCGGCGCGGCGGCAGCGCTGGCGGACCATGATCGGAATGTTTGCGCTTCTCGTAGCTCTCAGCAGCGGTGTGCTGGCGTGCGGCGGTAGCGGCAAAAGTACCTGCGGCACCGAATATACTCCCGGCACCACGACAGGAGCCTACACGATTACCGTGACGGGCACTTCGGGCTCGACCACGGCAACGGGTACGGTCGCCCTCACCGTGCAATAGCCCCCGGAGAAGTCGGCGCAAAGCCTTGCCGGCCGGGCGCTTGCGCCGGTGCAATCCACCGGCTGGCAGGGCGATGAGCGTTCGTTGGGGTTATGCTTCCGGCACAGTTTTATCCGGCGGGCGAAAAGATTGCCACCGTCCCGCCCGAGGGTGCCAGCTTCAGTTCGAGCGTGCCGGACGGGCGCACCGTCTTTTCCTCCCTGACCAGGTGCTCGGCATTTTGGTCGCTGTCGGGCGCGTCCTCCCACAGGGTAACCTTCCAGTTGCCTTTACCGAGAAACCTCAGTGGCACCGGGAGTTGGCGGGCATCGCCGCCTGAGATCGCCCCCAGATACCAGTTCTTCCCGTTACGGCGCGCCACGACCACGTATTTTCCCACCTCGCCGGCCAGGCCGCGGCTCTCGTCCCACACCGTCGGCAGCCTTTTCAGAAAATCCATGCCAAGAAGGTAATTGCCATCCTTGTCCCTGTAGTGATCGGGCGAATCGCAGGCCACGGTGAACGGGCTCTCGATGAGAATGAACATCGCCAGCTCGCTGGCGCGCGTGCCTTGCACCAGGGTGTCGTGCTGCACAATCTGGAACTGCGAAGGCTGGCGGTTGATAAACCCTCCCGGAGTGTAGTCGGCCGGCCCGGCCAGGCCGCGCGTGAAGGGCAGCGTGGCCTTGTGTTCGGGCGTCTCGCGGGCGCTCCACTTGTTATATTCATTTCCCTGGATGCCCTCGCGCGTAATCTGGTTCGGCCGGGTGCGATCCAGCCCGGTCGGCTTGAAGGCGCCGTGGAAATCGATCAGCAGATGATTCTCGGCCGCCGTCTTGGCCACGTCGTAGTACCAGTTGACTGCCCACTGGTCGTCGCGATCGATGAAGTCGATCTTCAGGCCCGCGATGCCCCACTGCGCGTACATGGGGAAGTCCCGCTTGTAGACCGCGCTGTCGATAAAGTCGTTGAAGTGAAACCACAGCCAGACGCGCACGTTTCTTTCCTTCGCATACTGAACCAGCTCGGGCACAATCGACTTGTCGCCGATCTCCGACAGCTGATACGGCCAGCCCATGTCGGCGGCAAGCTGGATGTACTGCTTGAGCGTGGTCAGGTCGTTCTTCCCTGTGGCCGACCACCACGTGCCCCAGGACGCCATGCCGGGCTTGATCCAGGAGGTGTCGGCGAGCTGGCTGGGGGTGGCGAGGTTTAACACCAAGTCGCTCTGAATCAGTTCATAGGGCTTGCGGCCGATGAGGAATGTCCGCCAGGGAGAGTTGTGCGGCGTCCTGGCGACCACCAGGCCCTTTTGCACCTCGCCGGCCGGCGCCGGCGCCGTATTCTCCGCCGGGGCCATGGCCCCCGACGGCAGACGCGGCGGCCATGGCCGGGCGGGAATCGGAGGAGCGAGTTGCGTCTGGAGCGTATTCAAGAAGCCGGGTTTGGCTGCCAGCCACATGCCGGACCAGTCGATCAGGTCGGATTCCGTGATGGCTACATACGCTGCGGGTGTCTGCACCAGGAACGGCAGCCCATATTTGAAATCAGGGTTCATCGTGGAGAGCTTCGCGGGCCGGAACTGCCACTCCTGCGAGCCGATGAATCCGCCTTCTGGGCGGCTGGGGCCCTCCGCGTTGTTCCAGCCCGCCCAGATCTGCTCGTCGTCAGGGAATGTGAACTCCGTGGCGTCGCGCGTGACGGTAAAGGAATCCATCCCCGGTTGGCTGGGGAGAACCAGGCGGAAGGCCACGCCGTCGTCGTAGGCGCGCGCCACCACGCCATAGGTCAGATCGCCTTCCGCCAGCGTCAGGGCCATCTCGTTGTAACGATCCCTCACCTGGCGGTTCTTGCCGAACTGGTTCTCCCAGCGATTGTCTGCCGAGGTCCGTTCTTCGCTCCGTACCACTGGATTCAGGCCCAGTTTCACGCCGCCGGCCAGATCCAGCCCCAGGCGGGAGCGCAGCAATAGCGGTTGGCCGTCCACCGTGATGCTGTAGCCCAAGGGAGCGTCGGTGTGGATGGTGATGGCGATCTTCCCATCCGGCGAGTGAACTTTGTGCTCTGCCAAGCCCGCGGCCGGCAAGCAGGAAAACAAAGCGGCGCCAATAAGGAGCCCTATCATCGAGCAGATGCGACGGACGTTCATGGCTTTTGCCTTTCTATCTGCAGCCTGCCCATCTATCACTTTTTAAACCGGCTCTTAATCCAAGCCAAAGCAATATCGATGCGCCCCGGCGGGAGTGGCCGCATATGCTCCGGCACGGTCGGGGGAGGCAGATCCTCTGGCCGGATAAACGACAAGGTAGGCGGGGTATAGCCCGCGAGCATTTCCTCCTGGCCGTCAAGCACTTCGGCCACGCTCGGGTCGTCGCTCTCGCCTTTGGCCGCCTGTTCGAGCTCCGCTGCCCTTCTCTCCCGCGAGATCGCCAGATCTGTCAGTAGCTTGGCCTCTTCCTCCCGGCCCTCCTCCTCTGCCTCGCGCGCGCGTTCACGCATTTGCTTCGCTTCCTTCTGGTGCAGAATTGCAAGCTCGCGGAACGTCTCGGCTGGCGAGCTGCCCATGAACGTGTAGCCTGGCTCTTCTTCCTGAAAACCTTCGTCTGACATGCTCTCCTCCTCGCCGGTAAACCTCCGAAAAACTGAATGGTCTATCGTATAGTGTCGCACTATTGCACATTATCGCAACCAGATTTCAGCAGTGCAGCGAACGTTTTGGCTGTTTGATTCTCTCTACCGGTAGTAATGCCAAACGCGATGGGCAGCGATCGAGGACGAACGGGGATATTTGGCGCGGGTTGGCTGGAGGCGCAGGTTTCGATTCCAAAACCCGGAAAAGATGCATGGCGGGCGACGCATCTACGTGATCGCACTCGTGGCCGATGCCCATGATCGTCCCTGGCTTTCGGCCACGGCGCGATGGGTGAGTGTGCCCATCCATGTATTCAGCCCTTCGGCCAAGCCCGCATCCTGCCTGAGCGCCTCTCGCGTACCCAGGCCAGCTAGTCTCATCAGATAGGGAAGAGTCGCGTTGGTCAAGGCCAGCGTGGAGGTATGCGGCACCGCTCCGGGCATATTGGTTACGCAGTAATGCACCACTCCGTCGACGGTATAACTCGGGTTCGAATGCGAAGTGGGCCGCGAGGTCTCCACGCACCCCCCCTGGTCGATGGCCACGTCCACAATTACCGCGCCTTTCTTCATCCCGGCCACCATGGCCCGTGTCACGATCCTGGGCGTCTTCGATCCGGGAATCAGGACTCCGCCGATCAGCAAATCCGCCTCGCTCGCAGCTTGGGCCAGGTTGTAGCTGTTCGAGGCCAGGGTGCAGACCCGTCCACCGAATGACTCATCCAGTTGCCGCAAGCGGTTCAGGTTCACGTCCAGCAGCGTGACCCTGGCTCCCATGCCGAGAGCGATCCGGGCCGCGCTTGAACCCACGATGCCTCCGCCTACGATGCACACCTGCGCGGGCATCACACCCGGCGCGCCGCCCAGCAGAATTCCACGGCCGCCGCGTTCCTTTTCCAGACATGCCGCGCCCACCTGAATGCTCATCCGCCCCGCCACTTCGCTCATCGGCGTCAGCAGCGGCAACGCGCCATAGAGGTCGCGGACCGTCTCATACGCAATGCCGATCGCCTTCGAGGAGAGCAACCGGCCGGTCAGCTCCGGCGATGGCGCCAGGTGCAGAAAGGTGAACAGCACCAGTCCCTCGCGAAAGAACGCGTATTCCGTCTCGACGGGCTCTTTAACCTTGACCACCAGTTCGGAGTTGCCCCATACCTGGCCGGCTTCGCCCACGATCTTCGCGCCGGCCATTTGGTACTCGCTGTCTGTAAAACCCGATTGAACGCCTGCCTGGCTTTCCAGCAACACCGTGTGGCTGGCTTCAACCAGAGCCATCACGCCCGCAGGAGTCACTCCCACGCGAGCTTCATGGTCCTTCACCTCTTTCGGAATGCCGACGACCATAGGCCTTCCCCCCTATGGGTTGGATGCGCGCCAGGGGTAATCGTTTGCAAATGTTACGCTTGCAATACGCGTAATGGCCGCTCCTTGCGTGCCATCCCGCGGCAATGCTATCGCTTTCAGGCCAGCGAGCTCCATCGGTAAAAGAATCTACATCATCCGCGAACGTTTTCCCTGTCTGATGCTCTTTACTGGTAGTAATGCCAAACGCGATGTTCATCGCGATGCCGGGAGAACATGTGCCGGAAGCAGCCGGAGAGGGCGCGCTGCCGGCAGATTCGTTTGCCGCGTTCGTCGAGCGCCATTCGCGTTTTGTCTATCGCGTCGCCCTGGCCGTGGCGCGCAATCCGCACGATGCCGAGGACGTGGCGCAGGAGACGTTTCTCCAGGTTTGCCGGGGGGATCGATGGGCAGCTATCGAGGACGAGCGGGGATACCTGGCGCGGGTTGCCTGGAGGCTGGCCGTGCGGCGGCGAAGGCCGCGGATGCTGGAGCGGGAACTTTCCCTGGAGATGCAATTGGAGATGCCCTCCGGCGAAGCCAGCCCCGAACAGTCGGCGATGGACCGGCAACTGGAAGCCTGGCTGCATGGCCGCATCGACGCGCTGCCGGAGAAGTTGCGCCAGCCGCTGGCGTTGGCTGCGCTGGGAGAGCTGAAGTTGGTCGAGGTTGCCGGGGTTCTCGGCCTGCCCGAGGGAACGGTGCGGCGCCGGATTCATACCGCGCGGCAAAGGCTCAAGCGGGAACTGATGGAACGGAAGGGCGGAAGCCATGAACAATGAAAATGACCGTCTGGATGGGCTGATCGATCGCGCGCTGGCGAGCTATACGCCCCAGGAGGCCCGGCATGGGCTGGAGCAGCGGATTCTGGCTTCGGTAGCCTCGTCGAGCCGCCCAAACCCGCGCGGATGGTACTGGAAGACGGCCTGGGCAACGGCGGTGGCCGCGGCGCTGGTGGCCGCAGTGGCAATTCCGGTAGTCTTCAAGCCCTCGCGGCCGGAGATTGCCGCGGTTCACCGTCCTGCGGCGGCTGGGGTCGAGCGTTCTTTCCAAACAATTTCGGCGCCAGCGAGCCCCACGAGCCACATTCGCGCCTTCCATGCCCGGCCTTCCGCTGCGGAACCCGAAGCGGTGGAGATCGCGGCCAGGCCGAGCCCCGGCCTCATCGAGCCATTGACCATCGCACCCATTCATGACAAACCACTGACGAACGAACCGATCGAGTTGAAGCCGATCGCAATAGCTTCCATCGAGATCGCCGCGTTGAATTAGGAGATAACCATGCCCACCAATCGTGTTATTCTCGCCGTCCTGCTGCTGGCCGCGCCCATGCTTTGCGCGCAGAAAACAGGAACCCCGCAGGCACAGCCGCCCAATGAAGAGATCAAGGCCGCTCCCGCGCACAACGCCGCGCAATCCAGTACGGCATCGAAACCGGCCTTTGAGCCTCTCCAACTCACGATTATTTTCAAAAGAACCCGCGCCGACAAGACTACCACGCAAAGGACCTACACACTGACGGCATCGCCGCAACAATCCGATCCGCAGATTCGTGACGACAGACGCGTTCCGGTGAAAAAAGACGGCTCTGACGCCGGGCCCGCAACCCAATACTTCAATAACAATACGGACGTCGATGTCAATAACATCAGGAGGGTGGGAAACCTTGTTTCTCTCACCCTGCGTATTTCCACTGATAGAATCTCGGACAACCCGCCCACCGATCACCCGACCGCGGACGCGATCCTGAGTTCCGACCGGTACACTGTCTCTCCCACGGCGCCCATCGGCAAACTCATCACCGTCTACTCGATGGCGGACGAAGTCAATAACTACACGGTGGAGGTACAGCTCCTGATCCGGCCTCTCGACGGGAAATAGGTCTTGCCGCAATGAGAAGAAGCTATACGCGGAGACGGCGGGAGATGGATTGCCGCCTGTTCCCCGCGCAACGGCGGAGTACCGCACATTCACCAGTAAGAGGAGAATTGAGATGACGATCTTTAAGCTAAGACAGGCCGTACGCGCAATTGCAATAACTCTGCCGTTGGCGGCGGGCATTTCGGCGGTTTTAAGCGCGCAGCAGACCCCCTATGTCACCGGCAGCACAGTAACCGGCCACGTATTCTGCGCCGATACCAACGCCCCGGCCCGCTTCGCCAAGGTGCTGCTGAAGTCTGTGAAGGGAGACCACGGCGGCGAAGAGTTTCTGAAGAGTATGACGGAAACCATGGAGAAGATTGCGGCGGCGAAGGGCGAGACAGCGCCGGCGAAGGTTCCAGCCGAGCCGGTTAAACCGCTCAGCGACGACAAAAAGCAAGCGCTGGCCGCCGCTACAAAGGGGATGACTCAGGCGATGGACATGATGAACGCTTCCACCGTCGGTCTCAGCGGGGAGTTCAAATTTGCGGGCGTTAAGGCCGGCACTTACTACGTCCACGTCATCTGTCCTGGTTACATCGATTCATTCGACCAGTTCAGCGACGAAGACTTCGCCAGCGCCGATCCGGCGATCCGCGCGCGCATTGCGCAGATACCTACTGTCACCGTGACGGGCACGGACTCAGCCACCACCGATCTTACTCTTGAGCGAGCAGCGGCTATCAGTGGCCGGATTCGCTTCGACGATGGCAGCCCAGCCGCCGGGTGGACGCTTTCCGCCATCAAACCCGGCACGCCCGAGAGCGGCGGCGAGGCAGCGGCCGTGGTTATGAGCCAGGCGCTGGCCATGAGCGGCGCGGTCCAGATCGCCAAGAGCGACGACCTTGGTCACTTTCGCGTCACCGGCCTGCTTCCCGGAGAGTACGCGGTGCGCGCCACCATGATTGCTAATGCCATCGGCGTCACCGCCGACAACATTGGCGACGGAGGCAGCGGCATACAACTAGTTGTATTCAGCGGTGACACCTTCAGCCGCGCCGATGCGAAGTCCATCAGCGTGAGCGCCGGCGAGGAGTATTCCGGCGCGGACATTACCGTCCCTGCCCACTCGCTGCATAACATCACCGGCCATGTCGTTGCCAAGTCCGATGCCCATACGCTCAATGTCGGCCAGGTAGTTCTCACCAGTAAGACCAACCCTGCGCTTCATATGACCGCCGCCATCCGCGACGACGGCAGCTTCCACTTTGAATATCTTCCCGGAGGCATCAATTACACGCTAACGGTAGAGGACGCCGCCGACGGCAGGAACACTCCCGCCGCAAAACCTGGATTCATGGGAATCAACCTTCCCGATACCGAGATTCTGCATAAGTACGGAAGCGACTCCATTGATGTTCTGCTGGGCGATTCAGACATAGACTCCGTCCGGCTGGCGGTCGCCCAGACAGACTGGCAACCCCCGGTGAAGAAACCCCGAGCCCCCGATGTGAATCTGGGCGACATTCTCAACGGAATCCTCAGCGCCGGATCGAGCGATAAGCAATGAAGGAGGCTATGACCGAGCCCAAAGGCGTAACGGATCGAAGGTCCACGCGTGTGGCGGATGGACGGCGGAAATGCTTGAGTCTGCCAAAGCGGCGCTCAATGCGATCTTGCCGCTTGTGGAACCGCTGGTCATGCGGGGACCGAATCGCAGGTCGCCGGTCTCAGATCGCCGGCCTGCCGATTCCCAACAGCCAATCCGACCGGATAAGATGGAGAGACCACATATACCTGAGGTCCTGAATGCTGTCTCGTCTCTTCTCGCTGATCGCACTGCTGTGCCTGTCGTCCGCCCTCTACGCCCAGTCCGAGGCCCATGCGCGCTACCAGATATTCGGCGGCTATTCTTTCCTCTCCAACTCCTTGGATGGAGTCACCGGATCCCACCACCCGCTGAACGGATGGGATGCCTCCTTGGCCTTCCCGTCCTGGCACAGCTTGCGCTTCAAGATGGACGTCGCCGCATACCGTGGGACTAACCTGGGCGCGCCGCAACACCCTTACTTCATCATGGGCGGCGGGCAATACACCTGGCGTATCGGAAGAGAATCCGTTTATGCGCAGGCCTTGATGGGAACCGGCGGCGCGAACAAAACTTGGGCGGCAAACAATGCAATCGGCGAAACCGCCTCGTTCGTAACCTTCGCCGGCGGCGGCTTGGACACGCCGCTCGCCCGCCACATCGCTTTCCGTGTGGACGGCGGCTACCAATACTCCTATTTCTCCCTCCAGACCCCAGTATTGTTAATCCCATACCGGATCCCCGGACTTCCCACTAATTTCGGCCGTATCTCCAGCGGATTGGTCTGGCAGTTTTAAAGTTTCGCAGTAGCGGCAGTCAATCTCCACTGCACTTCCCAGAGACCCGAATCGACAATTCATTCGATGCAACAAGGGCGCCAGCCGGGAGACCCGGCGGCGCCCTCCGCGGTGCGTAGGCCGCAAAGCCTCAAACGTGGTTGCTGAAGCCCGGCGCCTTCATCTCTTCCATCTGGCGCTTCAACTGGTCCATCTGCTGCCGGAACTCCTCCATTTGCTTAGGATCGATCTTGAAGTCCTCCGGCCTGGAGTATTTGCGGAACTGCTCCATCTGCTGTCTCAGTTGGTCCAACTGCTTCTGATCGACTTTGAAGTCCTCGGGCTTGAAGTTCTTACGCAGTTCCTCCATCTGTTGTTTCAGTTGCTCCATCTGCTTCGTGTCGATCTTGAAGTCCTGGGAGTTGAGCCTGTCGCGCATCTTTTCCAACTGCTTGTGCAACTGCTCGGCCTGCTCTGGGGTGAGCGTAAAGCCATCCATCTTTCCGGCTTGCAACTGATCGCGCAGAATCCGGGCCCGATCGCTCAGGGCCTGAGCCCCGGCGCTCATGGCCTGGGCCGAGGCGGCGGCCCTCGCGGCAAGTTCCTGGGCAAGCTCCGGGTCGATCTCCGCAACCAGCGGCCCATCGCCCGCCGGGCAGATCTCCTCGAAGTTCAGCTCGCCCTGTTTGTGCTTGGAATCCACCTGCAGGGTGAGCGTTTGCTGCTTCTTGTCGCGCAGGATGGTCACCTGCACCGGCTTGCCCGCATTGGAGCGCAGCGCGCGGTCCCAGTCGGCAGTGGTGACGATGGCGTCGGAGCCGACCTTCAGAATCACGTCGAAGGCCTTCAGCCCGGCCGCCGCGGCCTCGCTCTTGTGCGCCACCTGCTTGACCATCAGGCCGTTGGAGACGCCCAGGTACTCGGCCATCTGCGAGGTGAGCGGCTCCACCAGCGCGCCCACGTTGAGGCTGCTGCCGAAGGACGGCATGTGAAAGCCGGGCATCGGCGCGTCGCCTCCGCCGCTGAGGATGCCCATCCCCGAGCCCTGCGCAAACAGATCGCCGCCGCTGCCGATCTTGTTCCAGACGTCGTGCTCCATGACGCGGCGATCGGCCAGTTCGACGGCCAGCGTCTGCACATTGCCGTCACGGCTGATCTCGATGCTCACCTTGCGGCCGGCTGGAATCTCCCTCAGCATCCTGCGCAACTGCTCTGCGCCCTCGACGTTCTGCCCGTTCAATTGCAGCACCACGTCGTTGACCTTGAGTCCGATCTTCCCGGCCGGGGCGTCGTGATCGATGAGCGTGATCAGCGCGCCGCGGACCTCCTTGAGCTTGAGCCCCTGCGCCTTCTCCTGGTCCACGTCCGCCACGTCAACGCCCAGGTAGCCCTGCGAAGTTGTGCCTAGCAGCAGAGGACTGTCTCCTGCAAGCAGTTGGACCAACTCCTTGCCCTGCGCCCGCGCCCCATGCGGCGCCATCGCCGCCAGGGCCGCAAGTCCCAGCAACATCATCAATCCAAGATTCCGATACGGCCTCAAAAAGTGCTTCATCTTCTCTTCTCCCTCAGTTCCCTTCACTCCCGGCTCCGCACTCTCTTCCTAGCGTTGCAGTAACCGGAAAGCAAGGCTTCGTTACTGAATCTCCGGCTCCCGCCTCAAGACTTCTCTTGAAACGGTCCGGATTTGAAGACTCTGGTCCGAGTTGGCAACCGTGTGCAGCACCTGGCGCACGCTGGTATCGCCTTCCACCGGCTCCAGAATGTTGATCGCCGCGGTGCGAATCCGCGGGTCGGGGTCGTTCAGCAGCGCCTCCAGCACCGCATCCCGCACCCGCACATCCTCGGCCACGTAAGGCTCCAGCCCCTGGAGCGCCTTGTCGCGCACTCCCTCGTTCTTGTCGTAGCGCAGAGCCACCATCAGGGCGTCGCGAATGCCGGCCGCCTGGCAACTGTGCCCGGCGCGGCATTCCGCCGCCAGCAGGCCCACCGAATCGTCCCGCACGCCAGCCGAACTTGAGTTCTCACTGGCCAGCATGAGCAACTGACGGATCGCCGGATCGTCCAGCGAGCCCTCGATATGCTGCGGCACCACCTGGTTGTAGCGCACTTCCACCATCTGGCTGTTGGGCTGGCGCACAATGCTGGAAATGTTGGCGATCTCCGCCGGACCGGCCAGCGGCTGGGGCGCAGCCGGCGCCTGCAAGGGAGGATTCGCCGCCGCGGCCGATGCCGCCGCGCGCGCCGCCCGGTTCTTGGCAAACTGATAGCCGCCCACGCAGCCTGCTCCCAAGCCCGCGGCCAGCAACAGGCAAACGGCCAGGGGCGCGGCCTGCAAAATGGCGAAGTTGTTTATCATTCGCCGGCTCAGCCGTCCATACCAGCGCATCGGCGGCAGAGCGTCCAGCGCCTCCTGCAGCCGCAGCCGCGACCGCGCCACCAGGTTGGCCGGCGGCTCCAAGACAGGGTGCGCATCGGCCAGAATCTTCAGCGCCCGTACCTGCTCCCGCTCCGTTTGGCAGCCGGGGCAACCGGCCACGTGCCGCTCCAGCTCATGGATTTGTTCGTCCGGCAGCTCCTGATAAGCTGCGGTCACGATTCGCTCGTGTGCAAGTTCGCAATTCATCGCTACGTCCTTCCAGCCTCAAAAAGCCCTGCATCGCACCCCAAAAATCCGCATCCCGTACGGGAATTGCTAGGGAGGGCGCCTCAGCGCAACTCCGCCAAATGCGTTCTCAACTTCTTGGTCGCCCGGAAGAGCGTATTCTTGGCGGTCTCTTCCGTAGTGCTCAACATCTCTCCGATCGTGCGCAGCCGGAGTCCCTGATAATGCTTCAGTTCAAAAACAATCCGCTCCCGCGGCGTCAGCTTCTCCAGTGCCGCCTGAATCCTCTCGCCCAGCAGCTTGCGGTCCAGTTCCCTGGCCGGGTTTGAAAACGGCCGGTCGTCGGAGACCGCGGCCAGCAGGTCGATCTCGTCTCCGGAGTGGTCCATCACCACCGCATGGTCTTCGCGGCGAGTCTTCTTGCGCCGCAACTGGTCCAGGCAGAGGTTGGTCACGATGCGGTAAATCCAGGTATAAAACGAGCACTCGAAGCGGAAGTTCCCGATATACCGGAAGGCCTTCAGGAACGCCTCCTGGTAAATGTCCTCGGCATCGTGCTCGCTGCCGGTCAGGTGAAGCGCCAGCCGCAGCACCTGGTGCTCGTACTGGCGCACCAGCGTGTCGAAGGCGGCGCGCGAACCCGTCTGCGCCTCGCGAATCAGCTCCATCTCCGGCGCTCGCGCCTGCAAGCGCTCCTGAGCCCGGCTGGTTCCGTTGCGGTCCGCACCGTCCCGGCTTGCCCCGTTCCGATTTGCCCCGTTCGCCGCCGTCGCACCCATACCTGGAAAGGATTGTACCCTCCGCGCGGCTGGCCAAGCCAAACTTGCCGGGAGTGCAACCGGGGAAATGGGGTAACCGACCGCTTCCGTCGCCATCGAATCTCCGCTCCGGGGATGAGAAGTGTCCGCATTCCAACAGACGCTATAAAGTGTGTTTGGTGAGCCGGGCCGTCTCGCAGGGCAAACACATGAACTTTTTTCGTTGCCGAGTTGGGTTCCTTTCGCCCTCCAAGCAGGCCATTCCTTGCACGCCTCCCGGAGGGAGGCAGGGAGAATAGCCCAGCGCCGGGGTCCCCACGGACAGGTCTTCGTCCGTGGGGTGGGAGGGCGAAGCCCTGGGAATGCGTTTCAGGAGTAAGATACCGCCCCGGAGGGGCGGATTGAATCCTGGTGATGAGCGAGAGCCCCGTTCATGCGATTGCCCTGGGCCGTCTCGGCGATCCGCCCCTGGCCGGTACACTGGTAATCGATGACCGGGAATCTCTTTGCATCTGCCGAATCTCGCGCGCCGGAAGCCGCCGCCGGCTGGCTCACCGCCCACTGCGACGGTGGCTCCCGCGGCAACCCTGGCCCATCCGGCTACGGCGCGGTCATCGAGGACGCCCAGGGCCGCGTCGTCGCACGGCTGAGCGAATTCCTGGGCCGCCAGACCAACAACTTCGCCGAGTACTCCGGCCTGCTGGCGGTGCTGCAATGGGCGATCGAGAACGGCGCGAAGTCCCTGCGCGTCGTCTCCGACTCCGAGCTGATGGTCAAGCAGATGAAGGGCCAATACAAGGTGAAGAATCCCGGCCTGTACCCTCTGTGGGAAGAAGCCAAACGCCGCGCCGCTAAACTCGAACGCTTCGAGATGCGCCACACCCTGCGCGGCGGCAACCGGGAGGCCGACCGGCTGGCCAACGAGGCCATGGATCGGGGCATGGGAAAAAGAGTGTAGTCCGCCTGTTGGAAGGCGAACTCGCGACGGCACTTGCGCGGGAATCCTACGCGAATCGCCACTGAAAAATAAAGCATAACTTGTCAGTTATTGCCAATTTATGCTTTATTTGTTCGACTTCATTTCAAGACCGTGAAGGCTGGTCTATTAGGGAGAAGCGATGTATTTTCCACATACACATTACGAAATTGAAATGAAAAGCCGGCCCGGGATGTTCGAGGCGATCGGAAAGGATGTTGCTAGTCTGCGGGCGTCGGGTCATACCGATCCGCTCTACAGTGTATTGGCAGCACCAAACAGCGCGAAGTATCTTTTCCACGCGAAGCTTTCTGAAGACCTTGAGCGTTCAGCTCTGATTTCAGGGCGATTCTATGAAGATGTCTATCGCGAACTCAGGGAATCGCCGGAACGGTCCGCAAAGACCAAGAGTGACTATCTGAAATTTGCTAATACATATTGCGCGGCTCTGAATTTCGAGTTGTGTGGAAAGAAGGTCTTCTACATTCAAGACGGGCTAGCACAACAGCTTAGCGCGACCGAACTGAATATTGTAGCCCCGCTTTTTCAGCTCCCTTTTCCTTCGTGCATGTTTGTCTATACCAGCACGGACGTAATTGACCTTATGTATAAGGCCATCGAGGAGAGCCGACCCGGCATGCGTAAATTGGTTCCTGATTATAAGGTTCCGGTCACCGTATACCTATCAATGTGCAATTCGTCCTCCGAAGACTTGCCATTCCGTCACCTCAATCTCCTTGTCTTTCACTCGACAGTCGAAGGGCAAATCGCCGCCCTCAACCGCAGATTATGCCTCGACGATTCGTGGACCCTTGAGGAGGCCTTACGCACCGACTGGATTCAACTCGACAAGGAGAAACTCGGATCTAGAGCGGCAAAGATAGCTGGTCCTGAGTGGGCAGCGGCCTCTGACGAACTGTTTTATGGTGATGCCTTACTCTTCTTCCGTATCATTCTCAATACATGCCTGTATCTTTCGTCGGCCGATGCGGTGACAGAAGAGAAGGGATCCCCTTACGAAGAGATTCTAGAGAAGCGAAATGCCACAGCATTTCGCCCTTCTCGGCAGGAATTGAAACAGCAGGCACATAGGGCGTCGCGCCTTCCCTATGTCCTTGTGGGAGGGGACGTTCCCATTTCTGAACCCTTAACACACCTCGCGGATAACGACCAAAAGCGAAAGTTGTCCATTCGCTTTACGGTGCGTGGGCATTGGCGCAATCAGGCTTGTGGTCACGGGATGAAGGAACATGTACTGAGGTTCATTAAACCGTACAACAAAGGTCCTGAGATGGCAGAACTGATCAATAGGCCTTACCTTGTGCGAGCGACTACCCCGAATGAGCATACCCCCGGCCATGCCCTCTAGTTTGGTGAGCCATGCAATTCCCGAGTTTGACCTCAACGTGCCGGGTGCCCCCGGTCCCTTGTATCTCTACATCAGCAGCATTTTGAGTGAAACTGCTGTGGTGGGGGAGTTGACACATCAACTCCCCCGCGGGCGAGCGGCTCCCGTGGTCCCTCAGGTCGAATGACCGTATGCGAGCTTTAGGGACCGCTGCCCAAGTCACGTACGACCGAACAGTCGCACGATTTCAATCGTACCTACAAGGCAGGTTACCGTGACAAGGATAATTTGTGGTGTGGATATTGCCTCGAAATCTCTCGAGGCGCGCATTGGACAGCAAGGCGCAGCCGGTTCATTCGCCAACGATGCTGAAGGCATCAACGCTCTGGGCGATTTCTGCCGGACGCATGAGGCCGAGTTGGTGGCGATGGAAGCCACCGGCGGTTACGAGCAACAGGCTTTTGCACAACTGTCGGGGCAAGGACTGGCGGTAGCCATTCTGAACCCGCGATCGGTGCGCCAGTTTGCCCAGAGCATGGGTTCGCTGGAAAAGACCGATCGCATCGACGCTGGCATGATCGCCTGGTATGCCGAGGTGAAGAAGTCACAGCCGGTATGCCTGGCCCCTGAGAACCAGCAGCATCTGCGGGCGCTGGTGACGCGCCTGCGCCAGCTTACGGATGTGCGCAGCGCACAGCTCAATCAGCAGCGGCTGGTCACCGACCGCAAAGTGCAGACTTCGTTCAAGAAGCTGCTGACGTTGCTGGCCCGCCAGATCGGCGAGTTGGAGCAGGGTATCGCCGTGCTGCTGGAAAAAGACCCGCTTTGGCGCGAATTCGATCAGGCCTTCCGCACCATCAAGGGCGTGGCTGACCGCACCGTGGCGCGGCTGATGGCGGAGATGCCGGAGATCGGCACGCTGTCCAACAAGACCATCTCCAAGCTGGCTGGGGTCGCCCCGCTGGCCAACGACTCGGGCAAGCACCAAGGCCAGCGCGCCGTGCGCGGCGGACGAGCCGCAGTGCGTGAAATCCTGTTCATCGTGGCCAGCGTGGTAGGCCGTCACGAACCCGGCTTCATCGCCTTCCGCGAGCGACTGCGCGCGGTCGGTAAACCGCCCAAGGTTGTGCGTATCGCATTGGCCCATAAACTCCTGGTACGGCTCAATGCCAAGGCGCGGGAAGTCCGACAGCGGATGGCGACTCTTCAACCTAATTCCGTCGTTTTACTGGCGGAATTGGGTTAAGGCATACTAACTCCAGCCGGTGAAGCGGAGGCGGGCTCTGGTGGAGACCAACCCGCCAAGGAATAACCGGTTGCGACTCATCCGTACCGATGAGCAACCGGGAGCGGGCGTTTAGCTTGCTCCCGGTCCCCGTCTATTCCATCGGGCGGAAAGATCGCCATGCCTCAGAAAACTCCGGGAAGCGCCGACCGCCACGAAACTTTTCCTTGACAAAACAGACAGTCGCTCGCATTTGGGGACCTGGGTGGGATACCACGAACCTCCCGCGAGCGATAAGCGAGCAGTTGGCTGCACCGCAGGTGCTTGCAGAGAGTTAACTTCCTTTGGCGCACAATGGTCTTGAGTAGGGCAAAAGAAGAGGGCGCTGGGGGCAAAGGAAAGGCGAACAAAAGGGGAAGAAAACAGCGGCACCCCCACCCCCCATCCTAAAACCCCGCTTCTTGAGGGCTGGCTATCAAGGCAAGTGTAACAAACTAAACAGCTTGATCGACATCCCCTGTGTACTTATCGGAACGATTATCACCTTGACGTAGGGCAGCAGGGGTAGAGAATAGGTATGAAGGGAGAATCTATGAACTCAACCAAATCTGTTCTGACTACCTTGGGCGCTCTAATTGTCGGTGTCGCCATCGGTGTG
>Ga0326727_10003024_pt1 | contig 55001 bp, 51 predicted proteins | sample MB2enrmetagenome_FD_207643 | JGI IMG/M metagenome (GOLD analysis project Ga0326727, IMG submission 207643) | Lab enriched peat soil microbial communities from McLean, Ithaca, NY, United States - MB29MY | ecosystem: Environmental > Terrestrial > Soil > Wetlands > Peat | place: USA: New York...
CGCGCACCATCTGGTCGGCGTGACGCGTGTCGACACCCAGACGCATGGTCAGGTCGACGGTCTCATCAAACTTTGCGAACTTTACCTGCTTCAGCAGGCTCACGGCTTCAGGCAGCGGATACGCTGCTTTGGTGATGGCAGCGCGCGCCTTAGCAATATTCTTGCCGGTCTTGGCCATTCTTCCCTCGTCTCCCACCGCCTTTGCCAGCCCGCTTTCGCGGAATCCGTTGACCCGGCAAGGCATTCGTCCAAAACGTCGCCCGTCCGGCCAGGACCAAAAGCCGTGGTGCTATTGACAGCGCAGGGATTTCCCCTACGCATATCTATGTATGGTAGCGAAATGGCCGGGGAATTGCAAACCTTTGGGTGATGAACCCGCTTCCCCTCACACCACAATCACCACCGAACCATCCGCCGTCTCATGCTTCACCGCCTCGAGCGCCAGGTTTGCGTCCTCGAGCGGAAACTCCGTCACTGTCTGGCGAATCTTCAACTCTGCTGCCAACGCAAGAAAATCGCGAGCGTCGGCCCGCGTCATGTTGGCCACGCTGCGCAACTGCCGCTCGCCCCACAGCAGCCGATCGTAGTCGAAGGCCGGCATCTGGTCGAGGTGAATCGCGTTGATGGCCACCACCCCTCCCTTGCGCAGATGCGAGAGCGCGGAGACAACCACCTTCCCGCTGGGCGCAAAGGTGATGGCGCGGTCCAGCTCAACCGGAGGCCGCGCGTCCTCGTCGCCCACCCATGTAGCGCCGCGAGCCTCGGCGGCCTTGCGATGCGCTTCGCCGCGCGTCACCACGTAGACCTCGCAACCCCACGCCTGCAACACCCTGATGGCCAGCGAGGCCGAGCTGCCGAAGCCGTACAGGCCCACACGCTCGCCGCGCTCCACGCCCGCCACGCGCAGACTGCGGAAACCGATGATGCCCGCGCACAAGAGCGGCGCCGCCTGCGCGTTTTCGAGCGCGGCCGGCAACGGATACGCAAAATCGGCGCGCACTACGGCGAATTCGGCGTATCCGCCGTCGACCGTGTAGCCGGTGAACACCGGATGGTCGCAGAGATTTTCCATCGCGTGGCGGCAATACCAGCAGTCGCCGTCCGTGCCGCCGATCCATGAGACTCCGACACGCGCGCCCAGCGGCAGATCGGCCGTCGCACCCTCCACCACTTCGCCCACAATCTGGTGGCCGGGAACGATGCGCGGGCGCACCGCGGGCAGGTCGCCCTCAACAATATGCAGATCGGTGCGGCACACGCCGCAAGCCGTCACCTTGAGCAGAATCTGGCCTGGCTGCGGCACGGGCCTCGGCACTTCCTCAATTGATAGCCACTTCCCTGCCTGGTTTCGGTTCGTATCGAATACTGCTGCTCGCATCGCACCCTCCGGCCACAAGCTTAATCTTTTAGACGATTATCTCCGCGCCTTTGCGAGTTTCCTGCTGCGCCTGGGGCTCACGCCGGCGATCAAAAGCCACAGGCAGAATGCGCCCTCGGCGACGATGCCAAAGACCTCAGTCACGGTGTTGATGGGCCTGGTGAACGGAAGGAGGAAGAGCAGCCATCCCACTCCGGCCAGGACCAGCAGCGCGCCGAGGATCTTCGGCAGGAATCCCGAGCGGACGACGAGCTGGCCGAGCAACAGGCAGTAGATCCCAAAGAAAATCAGCGGGCTGACAATGTACCTGGCCAGGTGCAGCGCCTGGATGACCGAGAAGATGCAGCCCGCAAAGCTGAACAGCGCGGCAAGCAGCGAGACCGCGCGGCTCACCGGCTTGAACATGAAATAGAAGAGCACCGTGACCAGCGCGTAGATGGCCAGAGAAGCCAGGTTGAGAGAGCGCGCAGTTACGCCGTGGGGATCGAAGGCCGCGCCGGTGAAGGCCGCAACAAAATAGGCAAAATAAACCGCGCCGGTGAGCCGCGCCCTGGTCTTAGGTGTGGCTTCGCGGATGCTTTGAATCACGTTCATCTCTTCTACGCCGGCGCCCCTCGGCAAGTTTAACGTTACGGGCAGTCACGCGGCCGCCCAGACTCACTATACTTGCTACGCGATGCGGCCGGGCCCCCGGCACGCAGCCTAATATTGCCATGAACCCACTATCGCGCCGTCAATTTCTCTCTTCCGCAGCTTTCACCGTTGCAGCAACCCGGCTCAGTGCGCAGAACACAAGCGCGCACGCTGCACTCAGCATTCCCGCTCAGGCCGCGGGTCCGCGCGTGCCGACGGATTTTATCGGGCTCTCGTACGAGGTGCAGCAACTCGTCGATCCAGGCTTCTTTTCGCCGGCGAATACCGGCCTGGTGAAATCGTTCAAGGCGGTCTCGCCGCACGGAGTGCTGCGCCTGGGAGGCAACACCAGCGAGTTCGAATTCTGGAAGCCGACACCCGGCTCGCCAGAGCCCACGCACCCTGAGACGCGCGTTGTTGTCGGCGAACCCCGGCCCTCCTATTACGCGGTGACGGCTGAGGCGATCCGCAACCTGGGCGCTTTTCTCGATGCCGCCGGATGGAATTGCATCTATGGCATCGGCATGGGCACCAACACCCCTGAACACGCGGCCGACGAGGCCGAGTACGTGGCAAGAACACTCGTGGCCCGGCTCCAGTACTTCCAGATCGGCAATGAGGCGGATCTGTTCAGCAGTCATTTGCGCGATCCCAAAACCTGGTCGGTGAAAACCTACCTCGACGAGTGGCTGGCCATCGCCCGCGCCGTCCAGAAGCGGGTTCCCGGCGCGCGATTCGGCATGCCCGACGTGGCATCGAGGATCGATTGGCTGACGCAGATTGCCGATGCCTGGCCCTCCATTGCAGACAAGCCCAACGTGACCACGCTCAGCCATCATCACTACTTCGGCGGGCCGGCCACCAATCCCAGTGTGAATATTCCCAACCTGCTTGCACCGGCCAATATGTCCCGCGTGCAGAAGACCGCCGACCAGGCCAACGGGGCCGCAGCCAGGATGGGCGTGCCCGTGCGCATGACCGAGGGCAACACCTGCTACCGGGGCGGCAAGCCGGGGGTGAGCGATGTCTTTGCCGCGGCGCTGTGGAGCGCCAACTACTCGCTGCTGCTCGCGGCCAATCGCTATACCGGCGTCAATCTGCACGGAGGTACGGGCCACTCCGTCGCAAATTCCGTGGGAGGGTCGCTGCCGGGCGACGGGATGCTGGCCTCGCAGGGCGTCTCGCCCGAAGATATCGCCAAATACCCTCACCCGTTCTACACGCCCATCGCCACCTTCGGTTCGGATTACGTTCTGGAGCCGGTTGCAATTGGCCTGGTTTTTGCCGGCGCGTTCGCCGGGGCAACGATGTTCGCTGAAGACCTGACGTCGCCGCTGCAGGCTGCCGGAGTGAACGCCGTGGCGTATGGCGTGCAGCTGACCGACGGCAAGACGTCGGTGATTGTTCTCAACAAGGATGCAGACAAGGACCTCGACTTGGCGCTCGACTTCGGATCGCGATCGGGCCGCGTGGAGTTGACCGCACTCAGCGCTCCTTCGCTTGAAAGCCGCGAGGCGCAAATTGCTCATTCGCAGGCGCCGGTTCCACGGTTGCGCGGAGGAAAATGCACCATCACGGTCCCGCGGGGCAGCGGAATGCGTCTAACGCTCATCTAATCGTTCAGACATGCCCGGGGGTGGAGATGAAAAAACCTTGTCTTGCAGCAGCCGCTTTACTGGCGCTGCTTGCTGTATCGGCCTCGCCGCAAAGTAATGTTTTCTCGGGCCGCGCTACTCTCACCGTACTGCCCGCACATCCCGAGGCGCAGGATGCAAGCCTGAGCGCCAGCCAGCTCGATGTCAGGCTGGACGGCAAACAGGCCACTGTCGCCAGCCTCACCCAGCTCACTTCGTCCAACAGCCCGCTCGAACTGGTACTGCTGATCGACGGCGGAGTTCGCACCAGCCTGTACGGGCAGGCAGGCGACATCATCGGGTTCACCAAAGAGATTCCAACCAATACCCAAATGGCGTTCGCATATATGGAGAACGGGCACGCAGCCCTTCAGGGGGCGCTTTCGTCCGACCCCGCAAAGGTGGAGAGCGAACTGCACATGACGGCCGGCGGGCCGGGCGCGAGCGCCAGTCCGTACTTCTGCCTGTCGGATCTGGCCAAACACTGGCCCTCGCAGAACACCGGCGCGCGCCGCGTGGTGGTGATGATCACCGACGGCGTGGATGAATACGACCGGCGATACGACCCCGACGACCCCTATGTACACGCTGCGATCCACGACTCGGTGCAGGCGGGCATTGTGGTTTTCACCATGTACTGGCACGACCAGGGACGCGCCAGCAGCTCCGAAATCGAGTCCGCCGCAGGGCAGAATCTTCTGCTGCAGGTGGCGCAGGCGACCGGCGGCGACAGCTACTGGCAGGGCAACGACAATCCCGTCTCGTTGCAGCCTTACTTCGGCGATCTCCGGCGCCGTCTGCGCAGCGAATATGAACTTGACCTTACAGCGCCTTTCAAAGGCAAGCCATTGATTGCCCAACTGAAACTCAAGACCCATGCGCCCAACGCAAAGGTCACCGCGCCTCAGTTTGTGTATCTCAGCGGGGCGGCGGCGCCCCAATAGACAGGGTGCGCGGGTGCGGCTTAATCAGATCTCAGTCTGCGCCTCAGCTGCGGCGTAGTTGATTTTCTTGCGCGCCGGCCACAGCTTGCGTGCGGTCCATCGGCCCAGCCGGTAAGTTCCGTAAATGATCGCCGGTCCCAGGATGAATCCGATCGGCAAAAGCCACCAGCCAAGCACATCGTGCGCATTCGCGGGAGGCGTGTTGCCGCTGCCTCCGGAAAGGCCCAGGCTCATCATGGTCCCATCGGTATTCATGGTCTCCCACAGACCTGTGCCCTTCGGCCACATCACCTTGACGACTCCCGCAGTCAGAAGCACTCCGCCGACAAAGTAGCCCACCGCCGACACGATCACAACCACCAAGCCTGCGAGAATGCTGACGGTCCAACGACCGGCGATGCGCGCCTTTTGCGTTGCAGAACGATGAGCCTCGGCGCGCCGGATCATCTCTTCGGTGCAGTAGCGCGCGGCCAGGTCGCGGGGCGCGCCCAGCGCGGCCAGAGTCTGATCAACCTGCGCGGGATCTTCGCCGGCCGTGGTCTTGTCCAGAATGTGCGCGCGAATCTCCTCGACAATATCGTTCATGTCCTCTTCCATCAGGTCGCGAAGCTGACGGCGCAGCGCCGCAAGGTAGTCGTCAATGGCTTTCTGTGAAGCTCCAGAAAGGGTCATGGTTTCTCCTCTCGGACTGCGCCGTTCAAGGGCGCAACAAGGTTGTTGAGGCTCGCGGCGAAGCGCGCCCAGGTGCGGCCCATCTCGAGCGCGCGCTCGCGGCCCGCCGCAGTCAAACTGTAGTACTTGCGCGGATGGCCCGAGTCCGACTCGACCCACTCCGACTCCACCAGCCCCAGCGCGCGCAGCCGGGTGAGCAGCGGGTAGACGGTTCCCTCCGCCACCACCAGGTCGGAGCCGCTTTCAAGGTGGCGTAGAATCTCAAGCCCGTAGAGCCGGCCGCCCCATAGAGCCGCCAGGATGGCCAGTTCCAGCGAACCCTTGCGGAGCTGGACCTCCCACTTGTCGGCCGATTCGGGGTTTGGTGCATGTTTTTCGTTCACAACACGATACTATGCGATACAAGGTATCGTGTGTCAAGAGGTTTTGCAGTTTGTTCGGTATGTCATCCCGTCGCCGGTTGAGAGCTCACTTCCGGGTAGGCGGTGACTCGCTCCGAACGCCGCGTTGTACTATTTCCCCATGCAAAAAATCGGGCTCGTCGCGCTTCTCATCCTTGCAACCGGGGTGTCTCAGATCCACGCCCAGCCACCAAGCTTCCCTCCGATCCAAGGGGAACGGGTAGACGCAGATACGGCTCTCAGCCGTGCTCTGAAGACTTCCGCTCTGACGGAAGAAGGCAAGCCGTTTCATGCGGTGCTCGTGATCGGAAATGGAAAGTCGCCGTATTCAGGTCGACTTGAGGTGTGGTGGACGGCGAGGCAGAAATACAAGACCGTCATAACCTCGCCGACATTCGCACAGACCAGGATTGTGAATGGCACCGAAGTTATGGAAACGGACTCCGGTGATTACTACCCCCGGTGGCTTGAGAACTTTGTCGACGCGATCCTTGACCCAATCCCGATGATCGGAAACTTCAAGGGGCATGGTGGTCTTGTGATGCTTGGCCCGCAAATTAGGAACAGTTGCCTGCGGCGGGATGATCGGCGAGATGGGATCACAGATGTCATGACATGGGGGAACATCTGCTTCAGCGGATCGAAGCCGTATCTTCAGTCGGTGCTGACGATGAATTATGGCGTCGAGTTCAGAGACTGGAAGTCCTTCGGCAAGAAGGAAATTGCACGGACTTACAAAATCGATGTGCTCGACTATCAGGAGGTTGTTGCTCATCTGACTACACTTGAGGAGTTGCGGGATACTCCCGAGGATCTGTTTGCAATTAAGACTCCCACTCCTGCTGATCAACAGATCAAGACGGCCTTTGTTTCCACGCAGAAGGAAGAGAGTCTGGTAGAGAATGCCCCCAAGATTGATTGGCCAACTGTGCACGAAGGGAAGACGGATGGCTACATGATCGTGTACGCCCGCACGGATCGGACAGGCCAGGTGCGGGAGAGTGCAAAGCACAACTCAGACCAACCGGGACTCGAAGATTTCGGGATGGAGCAGGCTCTTCGATACAAGTTCAAGCCGCTACTGGTGGACGGGGTTGCGGTGCAGATGGAGATGCCGCTTGTGCTGCACTTCACGTCGAAGATTGCTGATCCACTTCCGATGCTTAAAGGTCAGGAACTGTTGAATCAGATTAGCGGTTGCAATGCGAAGTTGGTGTCCGGCATGCCTTCCTCAGCACGAATCAAACCGACGAGCATCGCAGTGAATGAAGAGGGCAAGCTGACCGGTGAGGGCTACGGGCCAGACGTGGATGCGGGATCTCCAGCGGTGCTCGTCAAGGTCGTCCTTGCCCTAGGCCTTGATTGCCATTTCGCACCCCTGATGCGCAACGGTGCACCAACCTACTATCACGGCGCTCTTCTGGTGACCCACTGAGAATACGACGGATACGTGGAAGGCCCTATTCCAACCAGCGTTCCTGGATCGTCGCCGATCCGGAAGTAATAGCCATCTTGTCTCAGCTCATGCCAAATTGCCGAGGCATCCATCCAGGGCGGAACAGCCGACAAAGCACCTACGCACCCCCAGCCTCTTCCCCACCCCCACCTCATTGTGTGAGACTTACAGCCATAGAGATTTCCCAGATTACCTTTCCGAGTCCCTTTCACCCGAGGTCCCATGAAATCCATCCGCTTTGCCCTTGTTCTTGCCGTTGCCGCCTGCTTCTCCGCGTTACCCGCCGCCGCAGCCACCCGCTATACCATCGACGACCTGGTGAAGCTGGTCCGCGTGAGCGACCCGCAGATCTCGCCCGACGGCAAGTCGATTGTGGTGGTTGTCAGCCGCCCCAACCTTAAGACCGACAAATATGAGCCGGAGCTGGTGCTGGTGGATATCGCCACGCACGCCCAACGGGTGTTGACGCACGATCGCGTGGTCGGTGGATTTCCGCGCTGGGCGCCCACCGGCGACCGCATCGCCTACATAGCGCAGGACAGCGACAAAAAGCCGCAGATCTACATCCTGCCCATGAATGGCGGCGATTCGTTCCAGCTGACGCACGCCGCTGGAGCGGTTTCGCAGTTCGCGTGGAAGCCCGACGGCTCATCGATCGCCTTTGCCGCGCTCGATGAGCTGCCCAAGCGCGAGGGCGAGGCGAAGTTCCTGGATGCGTTTGAGGTGGGCAACAACGATTCGCTGGTCGATGGACCGTCGCCCTCCTCGCACCTGTGGCTCATTGCCGCGGCGGGTGGCGAGGCCAAGCGGCTCACCAGCGGCACGTGGTCGCTGCCCATCGTCTTTCCTCCCGGATCTCCGGCTTCGCCCATCAACTGGTCGCCCGACGGCAAGCAGATCGCGTTCGTCAAAGTTATAAGCCCGCTCTCCGGCGACGCCGAGCACACCCAGATCGAATTGCTCGACGTGGCCACGGGGCAGTTTCACCCGCTCAACGATCGCACCCTCCTCGCCGCCTATCCGCTCATCTCGCCCGACGGCAGGCACGTGGCCTACTGGTACAACATCGATGGCAAGGGCTGGAACGAAAACGAAATCCGCTCTTCGTCGATCGACGGCTCGGGCGACAAGTCGGAATCGATGCCGGGAATCGACCGCAACATATGCCGCGGATTATGGACCACCAATGGCAAGAGCCTGGTGATGGGCGCCAACGACGGCACAACGACAGGCCTGTGGCTGAAATCCCTCGACGGCGAGGCCCAGCGCATCAACGTGGGCTCAGTCACGATTCAGAGCGCATTCTGGGTCGACATCAATCTGGGCCCCAACGATGAGCTGGCCTTCACCGGCTCTGCTCCGGATCGCGCGGCCGAGCTTTACTATATGCCTAAGCTCACCGGCACGCCGGTCCGGCTCACCGACTTTAATGCATCGCTCGATTCGCTCGAGCGCGGCAGGCAGGAAACCGTGACCTGGGACAACGACGGCGTAACACTGGACGGAGTCGTTACCTATCCACCCGATTTCAACCCATCGCAGAAGTATCCTCTGGTGCTGTATGTGCACGGCGGACCGAATGCCGCGTCGAAGGAGTCGCTCAACCCGTTTGTGCAGGTCTTCGCGGCGCAGGGATGGGTGGTCTTCGAGCCCAACTACCGCGGGTCAGACAACCTGGGCAACAAGTTCATGTCGTCGATTTACAAGGATGCGGGCGCGGGGCCGGGCCGCGACGTGATGGCCGCGTTGGAGATGATCGAGAAGCGCGGATTCGTCGACACCGCGCGCGTCGCCGTCTCCGGCTGGAGCTACGGTGGATATATGACCACATGGCTGCTGGGCCACTACAACGTGTGGAAGGCCGCGGTGGCCGGCGCAGCCGTGACCGACTGGACGACCATGTACTCCATCTCCGACGGCAACGTGACCGTCTCCGACCAGACCGGCGGCTCGCCGTTTGTGCCCGGCAATGAGCAGCTGAACCGGGATCAGTCGCCGATCACGTTTGCAGCCAACATCCACGCGCCCACACTCATCCTCAGCGACACGGGCGACACGCGGGTGCCCATCGCCAACTGCTATGAGCTCTTTCGCACTTTGAAGGATAACGGCGTCACCACGCGCTTCTTCGCCTATCCGGTTCCCGGCCACTCGCCGAGTGATCCGATCAGGGCGCGCGACGTGCGCCGCCGCTGGCTCGAATGGCTGGTCGAATACCTGGGCACCACCGCGCCGGCCGCGGCAACTCCGGCTGCAGCCCCCGCAGCGGCCAAATAGTCGCTCAACTGGTCGGGGGCACCCGGTTTGCTGACCGGGTGCCCCGGGGCTCAAAACCCTTTTCTCCGGATGCCCTCCCGTGGCACACTGTTCGGCATGGGAAGCAAAGATAAAGGCCGCAAAGAGGTAAAGAAAGCACCCAAACCCAAACCGAAGCCTGAACCCGGCCGCAAGCGGGAAGTGTTCGCGCCGCCGCCTCCACCTAAGTAGAGTCCGGTTCGACCTCAGGCTCTCTCAAGTGCGCCACTCAGGCGCGCAAAGGTTCTCTCTGCCCGGGAGGGCCTTCAGCATAGGCGCTTAGATTTGGTTTAGGGCCTGGTGAACCCGGTGCCGGCTTAAGCTGGCCGCTCGATTTCGCGGCAATGTAGAGTAAAACTAAAGGGCGATCCGCTGCCGGCTGGAATCAGATATACGCCATCGTGAAAGACGAACATCTTATTCGGGTCATTTTCGCCGTAGCGCAGTACCGGTTTCCACGGCCCAGGCTCCGAGATTCGCACCGGTTCGCTCCAGTCTGCAATGTTGGGAGAAGGGTCGCTTGACTTGCACCACCAGAGGCCGGTTTTGGGCAAGTCAGCATTGCGCAAATTAACGCGTGAGAAAACCGCTTCGAACCCCTCTTCGACGGCGACCACGCAAAAATCGAAGACCCGCTCCTCGGCTGCAAAGACAATCTGTCGTGTTGACCAGTTGGTGCGTCCATCGGAACTCTCAGCGTAGCCCTGAACTATGTAGTCGTCCTGATTTGCCCCGGCCACGTACCACATCCTCCATTTGCCGTCATGGTAGATCAGGTTTGGCTCGTAAACACTGCCGTGCTCCCAATCTTCAGCTGCGACAAACGCCGGCTCGGGCTGGTCCATCCACTGTGCACCGTCCCATTCCAGATAGCCGATGGTGTAGGGTCCCATGAAATGCTGCGCGGCGCCGGCATAGTAGATGCGCTCGACCCAGGCGAGCTTTTCAGGGTCCCAGCCTCTCACGTAAGAGGGACAATGCCTGCCGCCGTTGCCATCCCACGCATAGCTCCGCGTTTTGCCGGCAAGCAACTTGGGGCTGTCCGCGTCATTTTCGTCTGGAGTAATCGACCAACCGGTGGCTGATAGATGCGTACCCGGGGGCAAAGCCGCACTGTACATCTGGATTTCGTGGGAATCGGTCTTATGGCCGCAGGCAAACATCCACCATCGGCCAAAGCGCTTGGCAACCGTGCAATCGATAAATGTTCCCAGGCGGGTAAGGGGGGCGTAGCCCCTACCTGCGTCGAAGATCGTCGTGTGTGCGTTGGCAGCCATGCCCTGGGGTTCCTCCTCGACTCAAGAATATTACTCCGCAGATGTAAAAAGGCCCTCCCCACGCGGGGAGGGCCTTTGTTGGCTTGATGGCTTGCGCCTACGCTACCACTTCAATTCCCATCGAGCGGGCCGTGCCCTTGATGCTCTTGATCGCCGTCTCAACCGATGCCGCATTCAGGTCGGGCATCTTCTGCGTGGCGATCTCGCGCACCTGCTTCTCGGTCACCTTGCCCACCTTCTCCTTGTTCGGCGTGCCCGATCCCTTGGCAAGGCCGGCTGCCTTCAGCAGCAGCACAGCGGCCGGAGGTGTCTTGGTGACAAAGCTGAAAGTGCGGTCGGCGTAAACGGTGATGACGACCGGAATGATGAGTCCGGCCATCTCCTTGTTCTGCGTGCGGGCGTTGAACTGCTTGCAGAACTCCATGATGTTGACCTGGGCCTGGCCCAGCGCGGGTCCCACCGGGGGCGCAGGCGTGGCCTTGCCGGCCTCGATCTGCAGTTTGACTTGTGCGGTTACTTTCTTTGGAGGCGCCATGAATGTTTCCTTCGGAAACCAGCTTTGGGCTCCTGGCTTCTAGCTGCCAGCTGGTTCATTCCTTTACAGAATTTTGGAGTTGCGGCCTTAGCGTTCACGTCAAACCGGCGCCTGCCAGGAGGGCCCACCGGCTAGAAGCAGAAGCTAGTAGCTAAAGTTGCAACTACTCAATCTTTTCCACCTTGCCGAACTCCAGTTCTACCGGCGTGGAGCGGCCGAAGATGGTTACCATCACCTTGAGAGTCTCGCGATCTTCGTTGATCTCATCAACCACCCCGTTGAAGTTGGCAAACGGCCCGTCAGTGATGCGGACCTGCTCGTTCTTCTCAAACTTGATTTTGAGCCGGGGCTTGTCCTTTGACGTTTCGGTGCGGAAGAGGATCGAACTCACCTCTTCTTCGCTCAGCGCCACCGGCTTGTCGCCCGTGCCCAGGAACCCGGTCACTTTGGGCGTGTCTTTCAGCACGTGCCACAGGTCATTGTCGAGTTCCATTTCAACCAGCACATAGCCGGGCAGGAACACGCGTTCGACGGTGCGCTTTTTGCCGTTGATAATCTCGGTGACGGGCTCAGTGGGGATCATCACGCGGCCCACGCGGTCCTTGAGGCCGAAAGCCTGCACGCGGCTCTCGATTGACTCCTTGACCTTGCGCTCAAAGCCGGAGTAGGCATGCAGGATGTACCAGCGAAAGCGCTCGTTGGGCGCCGGTTGCGGCTCCTGCGGTGGTGCAGATTGTTCCATCTCTTCTGCCATTCTTATCTCGATTCCGGACTCAGGCCCTACTGCATTCCTCCGAGTTTGTTAAGCAGGCTGTCGATGCCATGCCTGCACACCCAGTCCACTACAAAGAAAAACACCCCAAAGAGGACGACTGTGACAACCACCACGAACGTGGTCGTGCGCACTTCTTTCCAGCCGGGCGACACCACCTTGCGCATCTCGGCGCGCACATCGCTCAAAAAGCCGGTGAAGTTCGTCCACGCGCCCATCGCGTTGCCTCCAAACTCCTGGAGCGCGCCGGGCTGCTGCCGCTTGGCCGACCGCTCGTCGCCTCGCTCGATTGCCGTTTTCGTCGCCATACTTCAATCCTTCGGTAGGTTTCAAGTGTCAGGTGTCAGGTATCAGTTCATTCTGCCGATGCGAGCCGATTCGCTTCCCGCGGCACTGTCGATACTGACCCCTGAAACCTGGTCCCTGTTCACTGGTTCTTTGGCAGGGGCGGAGGGATTCGAACCCCCAAGTCCGGTTTTGGAGACCGGCAGTTTAGCCGTTGAGCTTACGCCCCTGAATGTAGCTATCAGCTCTTAGCTCTCAGCTTTCAGCCCGTCCCCGGAAGAGCCTGACTGCCCGATCTCCCGATGTAAAAGCTGATAGCTGAAGGCTGAGAGCTTGTAGCTGCTTTACTTCGATTCCTTGTGCGGCGTGTGCTTGCGGCAGCGGTTACAGAACTTCTTGAACTCCAGACGGCCCGTGGTCGTCTTCTTGTTCTTCGTCGTCGAGTAGTTCCGCTCCTTGCACTCGGTGCACTGCAATGTAACAATTTCCCGCATTTTTGCTCCCCTTCGGGGAACCGTGGACCGTGAACCGTGAACCGTGGTCAGTTCTTTTTGTGCTTGATCGAACTTGCGCGGCTTGTCCGCGCCCACCGTTCACCGTTCACCGTGCACCGTTCACTGTCCTTACTTGATAATCTCCGAGATCGTGCCCGCGCCCACCGTCCGGCCGCCTTCGCGGATCGCGAAGCGCAGGCCCTTCTCCATGGCCACCGGCGTAATCAGTTCCACCGTCAGTTCCACGTTGTCGCCCGGCATCACCATCTCCGTGCCCGCCGGCAACTCCGCCACTCCCGTTACGTCGGTCGTGCGGAAGTAGAACTGCGGTCGATAGCCCTTGAAGAACGGCGTGTGACGGCCGCCCTCTTCCTTGCTCAGCACGTACACCGATCCCTTGAAGTTGGTGTGCGGCGTGATCGAGCCCGGCTTGGCCAGCACCATCCCCCGCTCCACGTCTTCCTTGGGCGTGCCGCGCAACAGAATCCCCGCGTTGTCCCCCGCCAGACCCTCGTCCAGCTGCTTCTTGAACATCTCCACGCCCGTGCACACCGTCGTGCGCGTCTCGCGGAAGCCCACGATCTCCACGTTCTCGCCCACCTTCACCTTGCCCCGCTCGATGCGGCCCGTGACTACAGTGCCGCGGCCGGAGATCGAGAAGATATCCTCAATCGGCATCAGGAAAGGCTGATCGACCGCGCGGTCCGGCTGCGGTACATACTTGTCCACCGCTTCCATCAGCTCGTCGATCTTGGCTTCCCACTGCGGCTCGCCGTTCAAGGCGCCCAGCGCCGAGCCGCGAATCACCGGCACGTCGTCGCCCGGAAACTGGTACTTGCTCAACAGCTCGCGAACTTCCATCTCCACCAGGTCCGTCAGCTCTTCGTCCTCCACCGCGTCGCACTTGTTCAGAAACACCACGATGCAGGGCACACCCACCTGGCGGGCCAGCAGCACGTGCTCCTTGGTCTGCGGCATCGGACCGTCGGTCGCCGCCACCACCAGAATCGCCCCGTCCATCTGCGCCGCGCCCGTGATCATGTTCTTGATGTAGTCGGCGTGCCCAGGGCAGTCCACGTGCGCGTAGTGACGCTTGGCCGTCTCGTACTCCACATGCGCCGTGGCGATGGTGATGCCCCGCTCCCGCTCTTCCGGCGCGTTGTCGATCGAGTCGAACGAACGAAACACGATCTTCGGATTGTGCTTCTGCAAAACCCGGGTAATTGCCGCCGTCAACGTCGTCTTGCCGTGATCGATGTGCCCGATCGTTCCCACGTTCACGTGCGGCTTCGAACGATCAAATTTTTCCTTCGCCATTGCTTTCCAATCCTCCGTCGAACTTGCTTGCTGAAAGCTCCTAGCTTCTAGCTCCATCCTGCTTGCGCTTGCCGCAGCGGTTCGCTCACCGCCGCCTTAACTGATCCCTGTTCCCTGCTTCTCAGTAATACGCGTACGCCTTCAAATACCTTTGCCGCAATTCCACCGGCACTTTTTCAACCAGCCGCAGAAAGCGCTCGCGGGTCAATCCCTGGTCCGAGACCGGCAGCGCCGCATACAGCGCCCGCGCTTCCTTGCCCAGCAGCCCGCGCCCCAGAATCGTCTCAAAGTCGCGAACCCTCAACCTGGCCCGCTTCACGCGATCGAGAAAAACCTCAACCTGGCTGGGGTCGAAGGCTGCATCGATCAGCGCGTGAAGCTTCCTGTAGCCTTCCTCGTCCTTGACTGCGATCGCTACCTGTTCAAACATTCAATGCCCTCAAAACAGCTACTAGCTTCTAGCCCCTGGCTCCGTCCTGCCTAATCCAGCCTCATCAACCTCTTCCGGCACCGCTCTGGCTAGAAGCTAGTAGCTAGAGGCTAGAAGCTGCATCCTGGAGCGGGAGACGGGGATCGAACCCGCGACCAACAGCTTGGAAGGCTGTGACTCTACCACTGAGTTACTCCCGCCCAAAAAACAGTGGTCAGGGGTCAGTCGTCAGGGATCAGTTTCTTCGTGCCGATTGAAGCTGTAGTGCGCTTCCTGCCGGCTTTTTTGCTGATCCCTGATCCCCGATCCCTGATCCCTCGTATTTCTGGAGCTGATGACCAGGATTGAACTGGTGACCTCTCCCTTACCAAGGGAGTGCTCTACCAACTGAGCTACATCAGCCCTTTAAACCCGAGCTTTCCTTCTCGTCATTCCGCCTGATCCGGTCTGCCTGCATCGCCACATACGTGCGAAAAGCAAACAAGGCCAGAATCAAAATCGGAATCAACCTTACCTGCACCGGCCGGCCCATCACCATCACGCTGCCTTCGCCAACCGTAAACCAAACCAGAACCGCCAGAACCGCGTACATCGCCAGGGCTACCGGGTACTTCTTTTCGAGCTCGCTGCCGGAGCGCCTTCCCCGATCGTCTCCCGCCACTTGCGCGGAATCACGATCAAAACGCGCTTCCTTGCCCATCCCTCAGCGCCTCGCTGCTCTTAAAACCAGCTTTCAGCTTTCAGTTCATCCCGCCTGGGCGGGTCGCCACTGACCACTGATCCTTGACCCCTGATCCCTGTTTATGGTGCACAGGGGAGGATTCGAACCTCCGTAGCTCGCAAGGAGCGGCAGATTTACAGTCTGCTGCCATTAACCGCTCGGCCACCTGTGCCCAATCACCCACTAATTCCTGGGTGCCCCATCCATTTCGCGCCTTTTGCGAAAAGGGTGGGATACCACCAACTTCCACCAGCCCGATATCCGTTTACCAACCGCTTCCGCGCACGCCGCAACCGCCGGGGAACCCTCCGGCATTGGAGCCTGCACCTGAAGTGGAGTCACCGCGGAGAACAGGCCCGGCGAATTTCGAATCGCCGGTGAAATGCTGCCGTCTCAAGCCTCGTCTCCGGCCTCGTTATGTGGAGCTGGCGAAGGGATTTGAACCCCCGACCCTCTGATTACAAATCAGATGCTCTACCAGCTGAGCTACGCCAGCTCTTTTGACAGTTGCGCGGGGGCCAAAAGGGGCCGCCGCCCAGCCGTTCAAACCACCGGAAACCGTTCCGGAAGCCCGAATTACGCGCGGACACACTACCACTCCGCGCATAGTACGGCACAGAAATCAAGGTTAGCATACTGCGATGTGCGGGGCAAACGCGGAGGGCGTGGAATCAAATGAAAATACGATGGCCTGGCGGGCGCTCGCCTACGTCTGCGCCACCAGAATCCGCAGCTCCTCCTGCGAACGCAAAACCGCGGCCAGAGACGCCGTCACGATGAAGAACGCCTAGCAGCCGACGGCGTTGGGCAGGTGCGGCGCCGGCCCACTCAAAGCGAAGAATCCGCTTGCGGAAACCGCAACTCGGGTGGATGATGCTGTTGCTTCCCCTGGCAGGCTCGATCCGTTCCAAACGGCACGTAACTGTGTTGACTTGAGGGGTGAACGATGAAGAAACTCATTGCTATTTTCCTTTGCATCCTGTTTCCCGTGAGCGCCATTGCCGGTGATAACGGCTACAAGATTGTCTATGACGGAGGGTCCCTTCCTAACCCTAAGGCCGGAACGAACATGAAGCTGTACATTGATGGCACAAACATCCGGATCAAGAATGGTGAGTCCGAAGTTGTGGTCATTCCGGCAGCGTCTGTCACCGAGATTAGCTACGGACAAGATGTGCACCGGCGCGTTGGTGCGGCCATCGGTGTCGCTACGGTTACGCTCGGCCTGGGAGCCCTGCTGGCCCTGTCCAAATCGAAGAAGCACTTCGTCGGCATCACTTGGGACAATAACGGCCAAAAGGGCGGAATCGCGTTTCAAGCAGATAAGAACGATTACCGCGGTCTGTTGGCCGGGCTTGAGGGGATATCCGGAAAGAAAGCCGTCGACACAGATACCATGAATGTAAAGAACTGACGAGTACCGGAGTTTGCCGCGCTCCGGCTGGCCGACCGGGCGCTTCGGCATTTTTTGACGGCCCCTTCGCGTCACCAATGCACGGGGCTCGCCCCGGCATCGGCTTCAACCCCTGCCCCGGCTCCGCCTCCGCAATAGGGACGCCAACCTGTGGGCCCTGCCGCGGGTGTTAGGGTATTTGTTGACGGCTCATCCCGTCGCGAATGCATCGGCGCACGCGCAGAACGCTCCTGATTGTCGCCGCGGTCCTGCTACTACTGGCCGTGGCGGTCTTTCTGCGCTCCAAGGCCCCGCCCGAGGCAGCGCGCCTGCTCCCTGAGTCCGACGGCATCATTTACATCGACCTCAAGCCCATCCGCGTTCTTTTTCACAAGGACATCAAGCCGCCCAATCGCGTGCTTGAGTACCAGCAGTTCATCGATGCCACCGGCATCGACTGGGAGCGCGACCTTGACCAGGCCGCCATCGCCCTGCACCGCATGGACAATCCCAACGGCCCCAATGGGCCGGTGGCCTACTCCATGGTGCTGGTGGGCCGTCTCACTGGTAAAAAGCTGAACGCCTGGCTCGAAGGCCACGCCGCCTCGCGCGAGGGGTACGCCGGCAAGACCATCTACACCATCCCCTCTGAAGGCCGCACCGTGCGCGTTGCGCAGATCGGCTACGACATGTTGGCCATCAGCAACACGCCCACGCCCGAGCAGATTCACTCCATCATCGACCGCCACCGCTCGGCAGCCTTACCCTTCTCCGGCTCATCGCTGCTTGAGCGTCATTTCCACGACGTGCCGCTGTTGAGCGTGGCGTGGGGCGTCGGGCAAATCGGCCTGCCCTTCAACGAGAGTGGCGGCATCAGCATTTTAGGCTTTCAGCTTCCCCTGCCTTCTGACGCTGCGATCGTAGCTAGTCTGTCGCCCGCGCTGCCTGTGCCTGGCTCGCTGGGCGCACTGCGGCTAAAGGTAGAAGAGTTCGCGCCGAATGAAACCGTCGCGGCGAGCCAGGCCGCAGACCTGGGCGCGCTGATCGTGTTGGCGCGCGGATTCACGGCGCCGCTCGGCGATAACAGCGCCAACAACGCGCTCAAGGCACTGCTCAAGGACGCCAGCGTCGCCCAGCACCGCGACCGCGTGGTGGTGACGGCTTCGCTGCCGGCGGGGTTCGTGAACAGTCTGGAGCAGTAAAAGCGAGTCGACGAAAAACTGGAACTAGCTTCTAGCTCCTGGCCTCTGGCTTCCAGTTCTGATCCCCGTTCCCTACTGGCTATTGGCTACTGGCTATTCCCTAGTCCCTAGTCCCTAGTCCCTGTCTTCAGCCCCAGCGCCTCCACCGTCTGCGGATCGACGATCGACTTGCCTTTCGCATCCTTCACCGCCACGCCAAAGCCGTTGTGGTAGTCCCACATGGCCCAGCCGATGCCGTCGGCCTCAAACGCGGTGCGCACATCGCGAATCCAGTTGGTGCGCGAAACCGGGTCGGAGTGTTCGCGGAAGACGCCGAACTCGTTGCACGTGAGCGGCACGTTGTTGGCCTTGCCCCAATCCGCCGCCTCATCCATCAGCAGCCGGATGTGATGGGCGTCCCAGTGGTCGAGCCAGTAGTTCTCGAGCTGGAACCGGTCGGCCGGCTCGGGAACCAGCTTGAGCCGATCCGCCATCGTGTCCTCGGTGGCCGGATAGGGGATGTTGTGCGTGTAAATCCACCAGGGTGAGCCCCAGCCCGCGCCCTGGTGCGTGAACTGGATGGGATCGTAGAAGTGGAAGTTGTAAATCACGTTACCGTCGGGCAGCGGGTGCAGCGTAAGCAGGTCGCCAAGGCCGGAGTAGTTGGGCCCGGTGGCAATGATGGTGTGGCGCGGAGCCACGGCGCGAATGGCCGCGGCAACGCGGGCCTGAATGCCGGCCCAGCGATAGGGATCGCTGACCTCAGGCTCGTTGAGGATTTCAAAGAAGACAAGATTGGGGTCGCGGCCGGCGTAGTGCGCTGCGAGTCTCTGCCACAGCATCACAAAGCGGTCCACTGCGCCGTTATCGGCGCGCATTGCCTGCTTGTAGCTATCCTCGGGATGCACGTCGACGATCACCGCCATGCCCGTGGCGAGAATCTGGTCGACAGCCTTGTCGAGCCGGACGAGGAAGTCGCCCTCGCCGCCCCATGCGCCAAAGGCCTGCGCGAGCGGCGCGGCATCGATGCTCAACCGCACATGGTCGAATCCGAGCCCCGCAATGATGACGATGTCTTCAGGGGTGGTTTCATGGTTGGTGTAATTGGCCGAGTAGTCGCCGGGGTGCTGTGCAAACCAGATTGAAGCATTGATCCCATGCTTCAAATGCTGCGCGCGTGCGAACGCGGTTTGTAAATCGGCTGCGCGGTCCTGGGCAAAGGCGGTGAGAGCAAAGGTGAAGAAAACAGCAGGAATCAAAGTACGGAAACGCACGGTAATCCTCCCTGGAATCGGACGAAATAACGATACTACGCCGGAGGATGGGCGAGCGGCTCGCGCGGCGCGCCTGGGAGACCGGCAATTCCGAAGACAGGCCGATCTAATAGCGGATAAAACAGCAACGGCTCCCGAAAAGGGAGCCGCGGTTTGGTCGATCGGATATTTCGCTTATTCGCCGGAACCGGACCTGTCAGCGCCCGAGTCGGCAAGCTGCTCAAATGTCATGCGCAGATACTTGTGTGGATTGACCGGCACGTTGTGCACGCGCACCTCGTAGTGGAGATGCGGGCCGGTGGCGCGGCCTGACTGGCCAACGTAGCCGATGACCTGTCCGCGAGTGACGTGCTGGCCGGGCAGAACGGCAATGGAAGAGAGATGCCCGTAAACGGTCAACAGATCGTGACCGTGATTGATGACCACTTCGCGGCCGTAGCCGGCGCCCATTGAGGCATCGGAGACGTCGCCGTCGCCGGCGGCATGAACCGGGGTTCCGTAAGGCGCATCGATATCGATGCCGGTGTGGAATTTGCCTTCACCGTTGATTGGGTCTTCGCGCTCGCCGAAGCTTGAGCCGATGGGTCCCTGAATCGGCCACAGCGAGGGTGCGTCGGCAAAGACCGTCCAGTCGCCGCTAAAGCTGGGACTCAGGCCACCCTCGAGCGCGCGGGTTACGCGGCCTGAAAGCGCATCGCTGCGCAGCGCATAAAACTGATCGATGGTCTTTGCGAATTGCTGCTGGCTTACTTCGTCGCTCTGTGTCTGGAGGGCCTGCGCGGGAGCGGCGGTTTGCGCCACAGGCGCCACATTGCGCGCCGTCGCGCTGGCGCGATTCGGCCTTAACCCGTAGAGAGCAGTCACCTCGTTGGCCAGCGCGCCCAGCGAGGCAACCTGCAAGCTGCGGTCGTGGGCAATCTGCGCCATCTGGTTGTAGTCTTTGCGCAGCGTCTCGCGCTCTTGGCGCATCTGGTTGTAGCTCTCGGTCTTCATCAGCATGCGGGTATAGGAACCCGCCAGACCTACGATGGTGAATGCGCCAACCACCGCGGCCACGACGAAGCCGTAAGCGTATTGCAACGGGAGCGGAATCTTGCGGATTCTTCCGTCTTCATCCCGGGCTACAAAAAGAATGTAATAGCGCTTGCGTAGCATGTTTCTGCCCTTCATCCCGCCGCAGCGGGTCCGCAATTCGCCAATTTCCAAGAATGGCGCAAAGATAGGAGCCCTGAAGCCCAGCCAAAGCAACAAATGCGCAGTAATGCGCGGACGTGATAACTTCGGTAAAGCCTAACAAACGGGCCTCGACCGGGTCAATCAATTTCAATAGGAGAAATGCTCCTGACCCAGCAATTTGTCGCGGTTTTGCGACATTTCACCCCTCCACCGGTCTTCTGCAAGCCATTCCGGCGGTCCGCCGGAACGTTTGGGGCCGCTCGGGGCATTTGGTTTGGCAAAGAAATCGAACCACGGTCGTCGCCGGGCCCTCCTTCTGTTCTGGATCGGCACAATCGAGCCGGAGCTTGAATCTGCAGGCCGCGCCGGAGCGCGCGGCGTCCGGTAGCAGTAGGCTGTATCCTCAACCCATGGAGCACCTACGGTGATTGCGCGGCATCCATCTGCCCGCTTGGGACCCAGGGTCCGGCAGCCTGCTGAGCTGGGCGGCGAACTGGCCACGCTGGCCCTGATACGCGCCCGCGTAGCGGCCGCAGGCTCCATGCGGGATTGGGGCCGTAATGTGCGCCTGGGAATTGGCGACGATTGCGCTCTGATCGACGTGAAGCCGGGCGAAGAGATTGCCGTGACTACCGATTTTTCAATCGCCGGACGGCATTTTGAGCTGGCCTGGCACCCTCCTGAGGTGATCGGGCACCGGGTATTGGCACGGGGTTTGAGCGACCTGGCCGCCATGGGCGCTCGCCCGGTAGCGGCGTTCCTGTCGCTGGGGCTGCCAAAGGATCTGACGGGCAAAGCGCGCGGCGCTAAGAACTCGGCTCGGTTAACTTGGATCGACCGGTTTTATGACGGTCTTCTCCATCTGGCCGGCGAGTTCGAGACTCCCCTTGCCGGGGGCGACCTGGCTGAGTCGCCCATTGCCGCTGCCGACATTGTTCTGCTCGGAGCCGTCCGCTCCGGCAAAGCTTTGCTCCGTTCGGGCGCACGGCCCGGCGACGCGATTTATGTGTCAGGCAGCCTGGGCGGCGCGGCGGCAGGGCTCGAGATTCTGAAGAAGCTGGCCGGTGCGCAGAGAGGCTCAGGCGCGGGCCGCTTGAGGATTCCCAGGAAAATTGAAGCAGCGCTAGCCAGGCATCTCTATCCGCAGCCGCGCGTCAAGCAGGGATTGTGGCTGGCAAAGCGAGGGTTGGCCGCAGCGGCGATCGATGTGAGCGACGGGCTTTCGACCGATCTCAAGCACCTGTGCGAAGAATCGGGCGTGGCTGCCGAAGTGGAACGCGGCGCATTGCCCATCTCGAGCGGCGCGACTCTCGAGCAGGCGCTCAACGGCGGTGAAGACTACGAGTTGCTGTTTACGGCGCGGCCGGGCGCGCGCGTGCCGCGAACGATTGCCGGGATCCCGATGACGCGGATCGGGCGCGTGGTGAAGCGCTCGGCCAAGAGACCGCTTGTCACTTTGGGTACTTCCGATGGGCGCGAGGCGCTCGAAGCGCGGGGGTGGGAGCACTTCGCGTAGACCGGGTTGAGAATGTATTTGGCATCCGCGAGGAGTAGGAATGTTCGACCAAGACGTTTTCTGGATCGAAGGCGAACCGCGGACCAGGCTGGCGGTTGTGTTGATGCCGCGCCCCAAAGACTGTCTTGAGGACGACCTGCGCCGCTATCAGAACGCAGGCATCGATACGCTCGTCTCGCTGCTTGAGCCGCGCGAAGCCAAATTGCTCGGTCTCGGCCGCGAGGCCGAGCTGGCGCGCGAGGCAGGCATGGAGTTCGTCAACTACCCCATCCCCGATGTGCATGTTCCGGATAACACGGCGAGTTTTCGCGCGTTCGTCTCGGAGCTGGCAGATCGGCTGCGCGCCGGTCACAGCGTCGGAGTGCACTGCCGCGGAAGCATCGGCCGCTCAACCGTGACGGCGGCCTGCACGCTGATCCACCTGGGATGGAAGCCTGAAGCTGCGATTGAAGCGATCTGCCATGCGCGCAGGTGCTATGTCCCCGACACTGAAGAGCAACGCATATGGATCCTGGATTACCAGGCGGAGCCATGAGCGCGGCGACCCTCGACGGGAGCTTCCCTCACCGCTGGCAGGCCGAAGTGCTGGCGGCGCGACCCGCGATTCTGCCGGCGCGGCATTATGTGTATCCGCGCCAGGCTGAAGAGGTGGAACGCGGCGCGCTGGAAGTGATGGTGCGGCCGGTTCCGCGCAAGGAAATGGGTGCCCCAGGTCAGGGGTCCCCACGGACAGGTCTTCGTCCGTGGGGTGGAGATCCCTCGCATTTGGGGACCTGGGATAGCACAACTGCTAACCCGCCGACGCACCCGCAATCCGCGCCGCCCTTTCTCGCCACCTGCGCCCTCGGCTTTCGTGACCCTCTTGTACCAACTGGAATCTGGTCCGCACCTAGTCCGGAGGAGATCTGCCTTGTCGCCGGCGGTTACGCGTACATGGTCGACACTACCTCGCCGGAGCGGTTCACAATGATTCCCTACCGGCCGGTGCTCGAGGTGCGGGCTGCTGTCGACGCCGGAATGCTGCTCTTCGTGGGCCACCGCTCGATTCTCGCCTGGGGCCGCAACGGCCAGGCATGGGAGTCGGAAAAACTCTCCGATGAAGGCGTGAAGATTACCGCGATCGAGAACGGCGTCCTCGTCGGCAAGGGCTGGCACCTCCTCACCGATAAGGAGACAACCTTCGCACTCGACTTGCGGAGCGGGGCGCGCGTCGAGGGTCCGGTTCCCTAAGGTTCCTCATCTCGCCGGGAATAATGATGCGGCATCAGGCCTTTCAAGAATTCTTGAATGCCCCACACCGGTTTGCTCTCATTTGGACGCCAATCCTCGCGTGACGCCAGCAATACCAGAGCGATGTCTCCTAAGAGATTGGGAAACCCGAAGACCGGCGAAAGGGCGCCGTACGCGAAAGCCTGGACCGTTTTCGGGGCAAAGATTGGAACTGCCGACAGCAGCGGAAAGAGAATGCTCACCATCGCGTAAGCCGCCACTCCTGTAAGGATGAAAAACCTCCGCCCTAACTTCTTCTCTTCGTCCAACACAGCGCCCGCACCGTCGGGGCGAAGCAGCGCTATCGCCAGTGGAGCCATGATCCACACGTAGCAAACCATCGAAAGAAAATTCTGGCCGCTTGCCAGAGCGACCGAGATCCATCTGGGACTGTGGTACAAGCGCTCAGAAAGCAGGTTTGACGGTTCAATAAACAAAACCTCTAAAACGAGGCTGAGAAACCAGATTTTGAGTGAATACACAAGAACGCGGCTTGCAGTAGGCCTTGGCACGCCAGCGATGGTTTTCAGGGTTGGCCTTTGACCGCGAAGAATCGTGCCGGCAACCACGGCGATCACGACCAGCATCACTGTAAAGACACAGTGATCGACGTATTCAAAACCGGCTCGCATAAACCGGATTAACTCGAGCCTGAAATCGAAACTCGCACTGCAATCCTGGTAAGCGCCGCCGAGGATGGTATGCGACGCTGGGCACCATTCGATAATTCGCTTTTGAGCGAGTTCCCGCAGCCATCTCAGGCACGAGACCAGCCAATGTGCGCCAAGGTACGGAAGCCAAAGGACAGGCTGCCCGAGGAAGAGATTGGACGTCTTGCGCCAGAGCCCTTGCATGGCGCGATAAGGATACTACCCGGCCGCGTAATTACTTACCGCCAGCATCCCCGCATACCCCGCGTACACCCCCTCAAACACCGAGTCCCAGCTCGCCGTCAGCGCATACGCCCGCGCGGCGGTCCGCATGGCCCCGAGCTTCGCCGTATTCGCCAGAATCTCCGCAATTGCCGGCGCAAACTCCTCGTCATTCACGATGCGGCCGGTTTCGCCGTCGCGCACGATCGTTTTGGGCCCGCCGTCGGGAGTGACGATGGCCGGCACTCCCGATGCCAGCGCCTCCAGCACTACATTCCCAAACGTATCGGTATGCGACGGAAAGACGAAGAGATCCATGTCGGCGTAGGCCGTAGAAAGTGCTTCCCCGCGCAAGACACCCGTAAAGTCCGCCCGATGCAATCGCTCGCGCAGCCAGGCCTCGTCGCCGCCGTGGCCAACAATCATGAAGCGGTAGCCGGTTGCGCCCATACGGTCGAGCTGCTCCTGAATTTCGACCAGCAGCGCGATGTTTTTTTCAACCGAGAGGCGGCCGACGAATCCCAGCACGATCTCACCATCATCGGCGGCTCGTTTGCGTTTGGCCGGATGAAAAAGCTCCGCATCCACGCCGCGCGGCATCAGGTAACAGGGCCGGTGGTTTTTCTGCTCGAGCAGCGCGCAGAGATCGGGGTTTGGGGCATAGAGAACGTTTGCTTTCTTGTAGAGGATGCCGATCGTGGCCAGCGCCAGGTCCTCGATCTTCTTCGCCGTTGCGGCCGATTGCCGCTGGGGCAGCCGGCGCAATAACCAATCGGAACGGCGCACCAGGTACTCGTGCACGTTGGTGTGCCAGCTCGCCGCGAGCGGCACTTTAAGCTGATGCGCGACCGTCGCGCCGAGAATTCCCACATCGCTGGGCCCCGTAATGTGGATGAGGTCGGGCTTGAAGCGGTCGAGCACCTCGCCGACGTGAGTGGCGTGGCGCATAAACACGGGATCGAAGCGCAGATCCTTCTCGATCGCAAAGGAGAGAAAGCCGCGCGGCAGCTCGAGGGTCCACACGTTCCCGTCTTCCGCAAGGGACTCGGCGCGGTCGCCGGCACGAACGCACAGAAAAGGCAGATTGCGGCGCCGCGCAAAGGCCTCAAAGTGACGGCTGGTGTGGGCTACGCCGTTCACCTCGTGAAATGAGTCGGGAAAATAAGCGACGCGGGGAGGACGCGGAGAGTCGTTGAGCGCAACGGGATGCGGGGAGTTTGGATCGGAGGAATCTGAATTCTCAGGTTCAGACGAATTGCGCGCCCGATCGATCAAGTCCGCTGACAATAGGTTCTCCGCTCAGGCCGTCTTAGCTGTCCTGCTCGCCAAGGGCAAGGCGCAACTCGTGCGATTCGCTCCAGGCATAGCGCAAGCCGCCTGACACCAAGCCACGGCCCATCATCTGCACCATCCCGATAAGCGCGGTCATGATCCGCGGCGGCGCGCCGTTCGGCCACAGCTCGCTCAGCGGCCTCACCACTCCGTTGCGGTCGGGATGGTAAACGCGCTCGTCCCAGGTGCGCGAACCCTGCGGAAACTCAGGATAGTGGCGGATGGCGTCGACCGCCGACTGCAGAATGCGGTGCTTCCACGGCTCGGCGTACTGCGGCATGAAGAGCACGTTGCTGATCTTCTGCCGGCGGATCTCGTGAACGAACTCGGTAAAGCTGCCGGCGCTGGTCAGGTTCACATTTGCGTTGGGCTCAACACCGTGGCGGTCGCCGCCCGAGATGAGCAGCATGTTCCACTGCTCGGCCAGGCGCCGCACCTTGCGATTCTCATCCCAGTTGCGCAGCCCGTTCAGCTCAAGCGCGTGAATAAAAGCGCCGTTCTTCTGCAGAAACTCATTCACCAGGAACTCATGCTTCTCCCTGCCGATCATGTAGAGGTCCCACATGGGGTGGTTGAAGACCACCAGCACATTGGGTTCCTTGTCCAGAGCCGCAAGGACCTCGGTCAGCCGCGCGTCGCTGGGATGGGCAGTCAGGTCGGTGAAGATCTCCATCCACTTCGTCGCCTTGTCGCTGGGCAGGTTGTGAACACCCAGATGGAACGACTGCATGGCGCCGTAGGGCGCGCTCCACTCCACTGAAACCGGAATGCGCCGCGCGCTGGGAACCGTGCGCAGCAGCATGGGAGCGCTGATGTTGTCGTGGTCGGTGATCGACACCATCGGCGCAAGGTCAAGCTTCTCAATCTGCTTGCACTCCAGATCGAAGGCCAGCTTGGGAGTCATGGGCGGCGTCCAGTAGCTCGCGGCGTAGTTGATGCGCACGCCGTGACGTTCTTCGGAGCGGCGCTCAAGCCGCGCCAGCAACGGCCGCATTACCGGATACTGGTTGCCGAAGTTGGCCAGAAAATCGAGGGTCTCCTGCGACTGGTTCGTATGGCTGTGCAACGAAACCCCGCTCCGGAAGCCCTTGGGAGCTTCCTTGTCGCGCCACAGGTACGAGATGGAAGATGTTGGCATCTCTGCTCTCCGACTTCTGACTTGGATCCGAGATACCTCCCGGATTCCAGCTTCAGTATCCACGGGTTCGTATAAAAGTGCTGTTAAGATGGTGCAAAAGGGCAGAGAATTAAGAAGAGAATCAATGCAGTTACGGAATAACACCCCTAAATGCCGGGAAAAACCGAATACAACTTCTGAGTGAACCGGCCCTGGAGGGCGCCCGTTCCCGTTATGTCTCAGAATCTGAGCCTACTTATGCTTGACCGGATGGGTCCGCAATCCCCCATATCCGTGCCATCTCAATGCCTGATGGAACTTCGGGGGCCTGACTTCGAGTGTACCTCCTGGCGAATCCGCGCGGTCCAGACTGTGAATACTCGGTACGAATCAGCGTCGAGCACCCGATGCTCTAGTCTCGCGGGTCGTGGTTCGTGGTTCGTGGCCTGTAGCTTGTAGCTTGTTTCTACCGGCTACTGGCTTCTACTCCCTATTCCCTATTCCCTATTCCCTATTCCCTAGTCCCTAGTCCCTGTTCTCAGTCACTTGCGCGTCTTGGCCATCTCAGGGCTCAGAAAATCCTCCACCGTCCAGCCGGCCATCAGATCTTCATCGTGGTTGTTGCCGTGGTTTTGGGCGTGTGCCGCAGCAAGTTCGCCCGCAAGGTAGTTCTCGGTAAGCCCGCGGCGCAGGAGTTCAAAGGCCTGCTCAGGAGTATCGGCCATCTGGAACATCTCAAGATCCCTGGGCGAGATGGCTCCGGAATCAACCAGCGCGTCGAGGTTCAGCACCTTCTTCCAGTATTCCGATCCGTAAACCACAACGGTGATCTTCTTGGCCAGCTTCTGGGTCTGCGCGAGGGTAGCAATCTCGAACATCTCGTCGAGCGTGCCGAACCCTCCGGGAAAGACGACGAGCGCCTTGGACAGATAGGCAAACCAGAGTTTGCGCATGAAGAAGTAATGGAACTCAAAGTTGAGCCCGGGCGTGATGTAGGGATTGGGCGCCTGCTCAAACGGCAGCCTGATGTTGAGGCCGATGGTTTTGCCCCCCGCCTCGTGGGCGCCGCGGTTGGCCGCCTCCATGATGCCGGGGCCACCGCCGGATGTGACCACGAAACGGTGCTTCCGCGACGGAATATTTATGGCCCAGGTCGTTAACAATTGCGCCAGCCGCCGCGCGTCTTCGTAGTAGCGAGCCATCTCGACTGCAGCCACGGCGCGCTTGCGCTGCAGATCGCTAGCCATCCCGGAGGCGATCTCTCCAGCTTTGGCCGGCTGTTCCTCGCTTGGGGCCGGCCGCGTCGAGCCGGTGTTTGCAAGCAGTTCGAGCGCGTGATCGGCCTCGTCACGGCCGCGGAACCGGGCCGAGCCAAAGAAGACGACTGTGTCCTGGATCTGCTCGCGCCTGAAACGCGCCAGCGGCTCAAGATACTCGCTCACGATGCGGATCAGGCGTCCGTCGGCGCTGTTCAGAAATGCGGAATTCTCATACGCGAGAGGAGCCGCCGCGAGAGGCGGTGGTGTGCTGTCGGGCGGCATCAACGGGCCTTCGCCTGGCGCCTGGGCCGGTTGTGTCACGTCAGCAGCCGTCGCCGAGGGATCCCTTCCCTGCCCGTTGTTTCCCTTTCCTTGTTCGCCTTCGCTCATCGATCCCACCAACTTCGCTCGAAAATTCCACCCGGCACACCAATTAAGCGCCGCCCAACTCTTTGACTCCCCAACCCCGCCCGGCTTTGCACTTAAAAACAGGTCCAACTTTCTGAACTGATCCGGGATCCTGCAATCCAGGGGCCGTCAGTCCCGGCCCCGCCTCAATGCATCCTGAAAGGCAATCCACAGATTCAAAAGCCCCAGCCCGGAAACCAGGCCGCGCACCGCGCCGTTCACTGCGATGACGCCCAGGGCCGGGTACTGGAGGAAGATCGGGTTCTGATCCCAGAATGCGTGCGACCAGGGTGCATAACAGATCGCCAGGCCGATATACATGCGCAGCATCACCCTCAGGGACAGTTCCACCCGCACCAGCCAGCGCGGGATTCGTTGCGGGGGAGGGGGTTCGGGCTGACGGACTGCCGGTGAGGGCTCTACCGGCGCAAAATCGCTTGTAGCTCGGGTCAGATCGCTTGTGGCCGGCGCCGGCACAGCCTCACCACCCGGCCCAGGCAGCGAAGCCGGACCAAGGGCGATAGTTGAAACTGGCGTTTCCGGCTGCTGCGACATTCCTTTGCTGTTAGGCGGCGGTAGCCTTAAACGCCGGCCCAATACCTTGGGCGAAAACCTGGGGCTAAAACCCCGGGGGTGAGGCGGGCTCCGGCTACGGGACGCCGTATTGAAACGGTATCACATGCAGCCGGGGAAAAATGGCTTCCTGCCCCGGCATCTGGCGCATTGGGAAGCGCGGGAATTTGGCCCCGAAGCCGAAACGGGAGTATTTTGTTTGTGGACCGAAACTACGGCCTGAACCCGCCACCAGCCCGGAGGAGGAACTTGATGAGACCCTCAATCGTGCTCGCCATCGCCTTGCTTTCAGGTTCACTCCCTCTCGCCGCGCAGCAGGCTTCCGCCGGCGTGGCCGGAGGGCAGGCATCTTTCGGCGTCATAACGCACGTGCCCTCTTATGCGCCCCAAACCTGGGTCGTTTTCCCGCAGTTAGCGAATTGCCCGGCGATGCTTAGCGCCTCGCATCTGGCAGACGGGTCAATGATCAGGACTGGGATGCGAACGGGCCGCACTCATCCCAAGGGCATCGGACAGTGGCTGCACATAACGCTCAACGCTCCCAAAGGCGCCATCGCCACGCTCGCGGTTCATGGCTTTTCAAACAAGGCACGCATGACGGAGACCAACCTGGGCAGTTCGCCCGACGCGGTGCGGACCGTGACCGCGTACCTGTCCCCGGCGCAAAACGGCCAGGCGGCGGGCAACATTTGGGCGCCGGAACTTACCGCCGTCACGTCGATAGATCTGGTCTCGCTGAGCTACGACGATGGCACAAACTGGAGCGCTCCCAGCGGCCATATCTGCCGCGTCACGCCCGATCCGCTGATGCTGATCTCGGGACGCTGACCGGTCGGAGTCGCAGGCCGCCTGACTCTGCAAGTTTTCAGTCCTCGGGCTGCCGACCCTTTCCTGCTCGTACCCTAGTTCCCTGATCCCTGCCTTTTCTAGAACCTGAAGTACGCCCCAAGCATGGGTTCGGCGGAGTGCGTGAACGCCCCGCTTGAGGTGTACAACTTGGTGAGATTGGGCGCCTTGTACAGATTGCCGCGGTACTGCAGACGCAATCCGATGTGCGGCAGCAGACCCCAGTCGAGCCCCGCGCCGTAAACAAACGCAGGCTTGGTAGATGACTGGGTGTTGCTCTGTCCGCCCGCCGGCTGGTTGAATAGCAGCCCAACACCGCCCAGCGCAAACGGCCTCAGATTGGCCACCTTGACCGATGCCACCCAGTCTCCCGTGAGCTCATGGGCGTTGGCCGAGACTGCGGCTGGAAGGAGTGCTGGGCATCCTGAGGTCGGACAGGACTGGACCGGGACTGAGAACGTGGGTGTATACACCTGGTTGGCGCGGTTGTACGAATAAGTCACGTCGTAGCCGATGAGCGGATTGCTGATATGGCGCAGCTCAAGCATTCCGCCGGCGGAGTTCGATGGACTCTGCTGAATGCCGTTGCCGTTGGTGGAACCACTAAAGGCGCCGTAGATGCTGAGCGCCACATCGGTTTGTGCCTGGGCCGAAGCCGCCACAAATGCCAGGGAAAGCAAACCGGCGAGTGCAGACCAGCGAGAAGTCTTGATCATTGCAGTTAACATTGCCTCCTTAAATGAATTTGAAGCGAGCTGCCAGAGCAGCGATGCCTGTGAATGAACTTTCCGTTTTTCCTGCTTCAAGTATGGACGCGACGGAATCGATTGGGTCAGCGGGCAAAGCAAAGGACCGTAACGCCAAAGATACCTTTCAATAATCCGTCCGCATCGCACACTGCGGCGCGCCTGCCAGAGTGAACCCGGCCCGCGGCAAGAAGTTATGATTCTAGGGTGAATCGTTCCCCAGCCCAATCTGCCTTCGTCCTTTCCTGTTGCCTGGCGCTTTCCATTGCAACCGCCGCGCCGGCTCAGCAAAACACCGCAAACACCATTCCTTATCTGACTGAGCAGCCGGTACGCGTCCGGCACGGAATGGTGGTGAGCGTCCATCATCTGGCTTCGGACGCCGGAGTCGCGATCCTGCGCGAGGGCGGAAATGCCATTGACGCAGCCGTAGCCACGGGATTCGCGCTGGCCGTGGTGCATCCCGTTGCAGGCAACCTGGGCGGCGGTGGTTTTCTTTTGCTGCGCACCCACGACGGAAAAACGGCCTTCATCGACTACCGAGAGCAGGCGCCGCTCGCCGCTACCCAGAACATGTATCTCGACGCGCAGGGGAACGTGATTCCCGATGCCAGCGTGCTCGGGCTTAGATCCATTGCCACGCCGGGATCGGTTGCGGGCCTAGCCTACGCAGAAAAGAAATACGGCCGGCTGGGTTTGAAGAAGGTGATGGCCCCGGCCATTGCGCTGGCGCGCGACGGGTTCGTTCTCTCTGAAGAAGAGGCGCATCAGCTCGCCGATCCCGATCTGGCAAAGTTTGCCGCCTCAAAACGCATCTTTCAGCGCGATGGAAATCTGTATAAGGCCGGTGAGACTTTCAAACAGCCGGAGCTGGCGCGGACGCTCGAACGCATTTCCAACGATCCCGGCAGTTTTTACCACGGCAAGATGGCCGAGGAGCTTGTCGCCGATCTAAAAGGGTCGCTGCTGACCACCGGCGACCTGGCGCATTACACCGTAGTTGAGCGCGAGCCGGTGGTGGGGACCTTCCACGACTACACGATTCTGAGCGCTCCTCCGCCATCTTCGGGCGGCGTGGTGCTCATCAGCGCGCTGAATATTCTCGAGACCTACGACCTGGCGAAGCTCGGCGACCGGTCGCCGGAGTGGATTCACCTTGTCACCGAGGCTTTTCGCCGGGCCTACGTGGACCGGGCCCAGTACCTGGGCGACCCGGACTACAACCAGATTCCCATAGCCGCGCTAACCGCGAAGAACTATGGCGCGGCGTGGCGGGCGAGCATCGATCTGGCCAAAGCCACGCCGAGCGCGACCCTGGCCCGTCCTTCGGGATTTGTCCCGCCCCCGCCCACCACAGCCGGCCACCGCCGCCAGGAGTCCGACGACACCACGCATTATTCGGTGGTCGACAGCGAAGGCAATGCCGTTGCTGTAACCACCACGCTCAACGACGGCTTTGGTTCGCACGTGACCGCCGGCTCGCTGGGTTTTCTGCTCAACGACGAGATGGATGACTTTGCCGTCAAATTGAACGTGCCCAATATGTTCGGGCTCATCCAGGGGCCGGCCAATGCCATTGCTCCCGGTAAACGGCCGTTGAGCTCGATGACGCCGACGATTGTGCTTGAGAATGACAAGCTGCGCTATGTTCTTGGTTCACCGGGCGGAGGACGGATTATTTCGACGGTGGCCAATATCTTTCTGTCGACGGCCGAGGGCGGGCTGAATATTCAGCAGGCGGTCGACGCCCCCCGGTTCCACCATCAATATCTGCCCGACAAGCTTTTTCTCGAACCGGGATTTGCCCCTCAGACCATCGACGCCCTCGGCGCAATGGGTTACGACCTGACCCTGAGTCGCGGCCACTGGTCTGACGGCGAGTGCATCGCGGTCGATCCCGCGACCGGCGAACTGCTGGGCGGCCAGGACCACCGCGGACACACCGGTAAAGCGGCGGGATATTGATCGATGGCGGACCTGGAAATTGACAAAAATGAAGTATTCTCGATCGGCCATGCAACCCCTCACCCGGCTTCATTCATCCCACCATATGTAGTGCCTCCTGCGTTGGTGCGTGTCTCTCCAGACCCCCTCCCTAACGCTGCGCCGGGAGGGCTTTGAGCCGTTTTCCGAGGAACGGCTCGGCTTTCCCGGCGATTTTTCGTACCTGGCGCGAAAGAACCATGACGGCCATTCAGGTCTTTTCTCTCATCCGGGTTCCCAAGCGGCAACTCCCGAGCCAATGAGCCGCCATCCCGCCACTGGCGAGGTGAGAAAATGAAATCAGACTCCGGGACGCTCCCAAAATTCAACCCGGAGCCAGAGATCTCCAGATCATGCTGCGTGTTCTTTCCACTCATCTGTATCTGAACCACCGGCTGCACCCCGGTCTGCTTGAAGAAGCCGGCCGCGCGGGCGCGCAGGCGATCGAGCTCTTTGCCGCGCGCCAGCACTTTGACTACACCAGCCGCGAGCACGTTGCCGAGATTGCCGAGTGGTTCCGTTCGGCGCCCGTCGAGCCGTTCTCAATGCACGCGCCGCTTTTCCCCGACCGGGAGATGGGCCGGGCCGGCGCGCCCGGGGTCAACGTCCTGCATCCCGAAAAGTCGCGGCGCATCGACGCCATGGACGAGATCAAGCGCGCGCTGGAGTCGGCTGAGCGCATTCCCTTCAAAAACCTGGTTGTTCACCTCGGCGAGCGCGACGATTCCTGGTCCCCCCGCTCGATCGAATACGCTGACATCGCGCTCGAACACCTGGGAGCCTTTGCCCGGCCGCTGGGCGTGCGCCTGCTGGTTGAAAACCTGCTCAGCGAGGTCACTACTCCCGGACACCTGTTGTTGATTCTTGAGTTAGGGCGCCTGAATGACGTAGGCGTCTGCCTCGATCTTGGCCATGCGCACATTACCGTCGGCGTTGGTGAGGCAATCGCCACGCTGGGCAAGCATATTGTCTCGGTCCATGTGCACGATAACCATGGCGAGAAGGACGAGCACCTGTGGCCCGGCGATGGGACCATCGACTGGCCGGCGACTGCCAATGCACTCAACGCTCTGGCCACGCCGCCAGCGACGGTGCTCGAAATCAGCCAGAACCTGAACAACGGACAAACCGCTGTCGCTGGCAGGATCGCCGAGGGGTTCGCAAAGTTCGAGTAATTCCCTCCGGAAGCATTATTATGGGAGCGCCATGAAATCCTTCGCTCCCGCGCCGCGATCGCTGTGGCTCGCTCTCCTGTTTGTCTTTGTCGCCGCGCCTATATTCGCTAAAGAAACGCCGATTGCCGTCATTGACTGGCCTCAGTCCGGGACGCCGATTCTGCGCTTCACGTTCAGCAAAATCAAGCCTCTGCCAGGCATGCAAAACCTGCAAGGTTACGTCTTGGATACGACGGCACAGAACTTGTCGCCGAGCGTGATTCCACAGGCGCGGTTTCGAGTGTATCTGTATGACAAAGGAAAGGTGCGGGTCGGCGAAGACACGATTGAGGTCCGCAATGTCGGGCCCGGCGAGACAGTCAAATTCCAAACCACGGTGATGGCGTCTGGACAGCCGGTCTCGGTCTCCATCGAGGCAATCGAGCAGGCGGCGAAGAGGATTACGCTGACGGTGAACACCACTCCCCAGGGCGCGACGCTGAAGGTGGACGGAACCGATGCGGGCACGACGCCCCGGATGATATCGGTGGGCGCGGGCCACCACATCCTTACCTTCTCGAAGGATGGATTCTTTACCGGAAACTTTCCCCTCGACGTCGGTCCGGATGACGTCTCAGGCGGATCGGTAAGTTATGAGCTGGGGGCCGCATCCTTCGACACGATTGAGCTGCGCGACGGAAGTGTTCTGAATGGCGACCTGGTTTCGATCTCGGGAATGGATATTCAGGTGCGGGTCGGTGGTGCGATTCAGCATATCGATCGCAACAAGGTGAAACGCATTCTGCTCACTCAGCGAGAAGCGCCTGCACCCGAGCTGCCGAACGCGGTTCCCAGCCAATAGGCCTTTAGCAGATTCTCGGCAACTGCTCGCCAATCTGCGTGGATATCACGCGGTTGGCGCCCATGGCCGTGCGCGCCACCAACATGCGTTTGTGCTCGGTGGTCACGTGGCCGATGCGCGCGGCGTCGCGGCCGAGCGGATGCGCGCGCATGACTTCGAGCGCGCGATCGGCAGCATCCGGCGCAATGAAAACAACCACCTTGCCTTCGTTGGCAACATACACAGGATCGAGCCCAAGCAGCTCGCACGCCGACTGTACTTCAGCCCGCACCGGAACTCTGGCTTCGTCAATATCGATGCCGACGCCGGACGAGTTTGCAATCTCGTTCAGCGTTGAGGCCAGCCCCCCGCGCGTGGGATCGCGCATGGCGTGAACAGAATCGCCCACCGCGTCGAGCACATTGCTAATCAGCCCGTTGAGCGCCGCGCAGTCCGAGCGGATCTGGCTTTCGAACTCGAGGCCCTCCCTCACGCTCATGATGGCCATGCCGTGGTCGCCGATGGTCCCCGACACCAGCACCGCGTCGCCGGGTACAGCGAACTGCGGACCCAGAGTGAGTCCGGGGCGAATCAGGCCCACGCCAGTGGTGTTGATGTAGCAGCCGTCGCCGTGGCCGCGCTCCACCACTTTCGTGTCGCCGGTGACGATCTTTACTCCTGCAATTGCAGCCGCATTGGCCATCGCGTCAACAACGGCCGCAAGCTGCGCCAGGGGAAATCCTTCTTCGAGAATGAAACCGGCGGTGAGGAACCTTGGAATCGCCCCGCTCACGGCCAGATCGTTGACCGTCCCGTTGACGGCGAGGTCGCCGATCGATCCGCCAGGAAAAAACAGAGGCTGCACCACGAAGGAATCGGTGCTGATGGCGATTCGACCGCTGCCCAGGTCGAGGGCGGCCGCGTCGCCCAGGTTCTCAAGCGCAGGATTGCGGAAGGCGGGCAGGAAAAGGTGCTCGACCAGCTCGTTGCCCAGCTTGCCGCCTCCGCCGTGGCCCATCACGATAGTTGGATAGTCGGCCAGCGGCAACGGGCACGACCAGTTGGAAAAGTCAGGGGCCGTGCCTTTGGCGATTTCGGTCATGAGGGGATTCCGAAAGAGCGGATTCTCTGGAGTTGCATTGGCCGCAAGCTGTCAGCTTTTAGCTCTTAGCGAACGCGTTTTAGGAAATACTGCAGGGCGAAGCCGATTCACTAAAGTCGGCGCGACCATCAGAGAACGGCGACCTTGCGGCCGGGCAAAAACCACATACTCTTTCCTAAAACGCCGTAAAGAGCAGCGCAACTCCCCGCCAGCCGCGATTGTCTCATAACTGGACACCTCGCGCCGCGACAGGAACCCCTCGCACAGCGAACGGCCGGAGCACAAGGCTCCGGCCGTTGACCCGCAGCGGGAATGGATTGTCTTGGTCTCTTATGCCTTCAGCTTGCGGCGAAGCATGCCTGCGAGGCTGACAAGACCGCTTCCCAACAGCAACAGGCTGGTCGGTTCGGGAGTGACCTGGGTGTTCCAGCCGAAATTCGGTCCCCAGTAGCCGTCAGACACATCGTTGATCAGGCCCGTGCCGTTGAAGTTCAGGCCGTTGCCCAAGACCCAGTTGTTGCCCAGAATCGTGATGGGCGCATACACCGCGAAACCGGTGTCGTTCCAGGTGTACGGGTCGGCATTGCTGACGCCCTCAACCACGTAAGTCTGGCCGGCGAAGAGTTCCACCGAGCTGATCGGATTGAAATAGAAGTTTTCCGACGCAGTGGTATAGACTGACGCGCTGGTGATTGTCGTCGAAGCTAGCAACGCGCCGTCCGCGTTGAACAAGCCAACCGGGTGGGTAGAGGTGTCGCTGTCCAAGGGGTCATAGTAGCCCAGGAACGTTACGTTCATATTGTGGGTCGGCACAAATACTTCGCCGAAGGTCCAGTTGTTGTTTGTGAAGCTAGTGCCGGCCGTGGCGAAATCCCATGCTTCAGAATCGGCGTAGGCAACAGGAGTGATCGCGATGGCCGCTGCCACTGCGAGTAGTGCAACTGAGAACTTCTTCATTGATACCTCCAGGGGATAGCCCGCGCGGGCGGTTGTGATTGAAAAGCTCCCCGAACAGAGAGCTAGAGATTACGCTCCACTTTATGCAAGTGGAGCGCCAAATACTTACTTTTTAGATTCAGTTATTTACGGGTATAAAAATCTGAGGTGTGCAAGACGTTGCACATGTTTGTCCTCAAAACTTCCACTTTTGTGGTAGAGAAGAACCCATTGCGATTCGCTCATTGCCGCTCGAATCAGCGAGTTCGACCAGGAGAAAGGGACGCGTTTCCGCGCCCGCTGTGAGAGATGCGGGCTAGCGTCTAAGTGCTTGCCGAAACTCCGGCTTGGGCCAGTTGCTCTACTGAAATGAAGCGGCCGTAGTTGTAGTACGCCGCGCAGGCGCCTTCGCTCGAAACCATCGTCGCGCCCAGCGGATGGCGCGGTGTGCACTCCTTGCCGAAGGCCGGACACTCGGCCGGCTTGATAACCCCGCGCAGCACGTCGCCCGAGTGGCAGAGCGGCGACTCCTCTGTATGAATACCTGTAATCTGGAAGCGATGCTCGGCGTCGAACTCGCGGTAATCGGCGTTCAGACGCCAGCCGCTCTTCGGAATCACGCCGATGCCGCGCCACGCGCGATCGGTAACTTCAAAGACTTCGCCCAGCAGCTTCTGCGCGGGCCGATTGCCCTCATAGCTCACCACGCGCTCGTAGGCATTTTCGACTTCGTGCCTGCCCGCCTCGAGCTGGATAACCGTGCGTCGGATTCCGTCGAGCAGATCGAGCGGCTCAAAGCCGGTAACGACTATGGGGACCTTGAATCGCTCGGCAATCGGCGGATACTCCCAGTAGCCCATCACGCTGCACACGTGGCCGGCGGCCAGAAACGCCTGCACCTGGTTTTCAGGCGAAGACATGATGGCCTCGATGGCCGGCGGAACGAGCACGTGCGAAACCAGAACCGAGAAATTCTTGATGCCCCGGCGCTTGGCCAGATGCACGCTCATGGCGTTCGCCGGCGCGGTGGTCTCAAAGCCCACGCCGAAGAAAACCACCTGCTTGTCAGGATTCTTCACGGCAAGCTCAACCGCATCGAGGGGCGAATAAACAACGCGCACGTCGCCGCCCGCGCCCTTTACCTGAAAGAGGTCTCGATCGGTGCCGGGCACGCGGAGCATGTCGCCAAAGGAGCAGAAGATGACGCCGGGTTGCGCGGCAATGGCGAGAGCTTTATCAATGAGTTCAAGCGGAGTGACGCAGACCGGGCAGCCCGGCCCGTGCACCATTTCGACCCCGGCGGGCAGCATCTGGTCGATGCCGTTCTTGATAATGGAGTGGGTCTGCCCGCCGCAAACCTCCATGATCTTCCAGGGGCGTGTGGCGACGGCGTGAATCTCGCGCGCGAGCGTTCGAGCGATTTCGCCGTTCCGGAATTCGTTGAGGTATTTCATCCGTCGCCACAAAAAACTGCTGTCATCCTGAGCGGAGTAGCTCGCGCTCTTTGCGAACTATACAGTCGAAGGAACTGCATTTCCGCCCTTACCTATCCACGAATCCCGGGTGCCCCATCCTTGGCGCGTTTTTGTCTTTGCTCTAAGGGTGGGAAACCGCAAATCTCAATTCACCTTCGCTGACTCGCCGGCTTGCTGACTCGCTGACTTGCTGACTCGCCGGCTTGCTCACTCGCTTCCTCCGCGCTGCAACTACCATCGGGGCACGGTGACTGCGGCGCCTTGGCCGCCCGCGAAAAGGCCTCTTCCTCGCCAGCCAATTCTTCGTCCAGCATTCCCATCTGGCGGAAGACTTCAAGGGTCTTTTCGGCAGTCTCGGCGTCGAGCTTCGAGATGGCAAACCCAACGTGGACAATGGCATAGTCGCCCACTTCGATATCGGGGACGTAGTCAAGGCAGACCCGCTTCACAATGCCGCCAAAGTTCACACGGCCAATGCGCAGGTCGCCTTCAGAGAGGATTTCGTCAACGCGGCCGGGGATAGCAAGGCACATGGCAACTACGTTATACCCCCCGGCCCGAACCATGAAATGTGATTTGAATCACTCAGGCGACGCCATCGAATCCGAAGGGATCCCGCAATCGACTCCTTGCAGCAGTGAAAGGGATAATCCTGCCCAGGCGGAGCAGGAATGTCGACAACACAGAAACTGTCGGCAGGTGACTCGCGAATGGATGGCGTCGTCACTGGGAGGCGTGACTTTGGTCACGGAGGTCAGAAAGGCAATCGGCAGATAAAGGTCAATGGGTTGCACTGCCTCCCCCAGGAGAGCTCGCAAACAGTTCCACGCAATCCTAAAGACAGTACCCGGATCCCTTGCCGCCTTCTCGTCGTTTGCTCAAATCCAACTCCCACAGCAGCTCATAGCCCGCAGCACGCAAGAGGAACCATGTACAGCCTTATACACAACTTCATGTACAACCTGGATCCATTCGTGAATCTTTACATCGCCTACTTCGTCTGGGTGTGCATTGAGATCATCAATGCGCAGGAGCGCGCCATCGGACGGGACCTCGAAAACCTCAAGCAGGAACAGCTGTACTGGGAGTGGTTCGACATCAAGCATTATGGATTGAGGCGAGTGTGAGAATCCGCGTCTAAGATTTAGACAACGGATTCTAGTCCGACACCATGGTTTCGCCGGCAAAAATCAGCCGAGTGCGCGGCAGGATGCCTCGCGCGGCCATCGAGCCGACGATCGCCAGCACGCCCGGAAATACTGCGAGCCTGCTGTCGCGCACCCGCCCCTGCCGTCTACGCTTTTTTCACCGGCTCACGCAAAATCGTCTTCAGCCTCGCGGGCTCAACCCTCCGCGGATCCGAAAGATAGACCTCGTGATGCGCGCCAGCAAACTTCAGCCCGTTCTTCTCGGCCAATTGCTTCATCGCCTCAACGGTCCTGCACGCCTCGTCGTAAGGTCCGATGTGCAATGCCTGCACGCACAATCCCTCATTGAGCCGCATCAGCCGCACCTTGTCAACGCCGGCCCCCTTGCTGCGCTTGATCAAAACATCGGCTGCCTTGGTCAAATCGCCGGCAGCCACAAACTCAGGCGTCCGGATCATCACCGTCCACTTCCACTGCGCCTTGTCGACGCCGGGATCGAAGTTCTTCTCCGGCCAAAGCGCCTCGAGCTTCGAGACCGCGTAGTCCCCGAGGCCGGCGAACTTGCGCGTCATCTTGATGGTGAACGCCATGCCATACAGCGCGCCGATCGCCTCGCCAAACGCATCCCCGTCGGGCGAGCCCTGGCCGTCAACCGCCAGATACACCGCCGGGCCCGTCTTCACCAGCGCGGGTTTCGGCTTGGCTGCGTACTCGGGATTCACTTTGAAGAGATCCAGTTTTTCTTCCACTGCCGTCGTCATCTCACCGCCTCCTCCTCGCGCAAGGGCGCGTAAATGTCGGTTAACAATTCCTCTGCCGGGGTGCTCCCCGGATCGGTCAGATACACCTCGAAGCACGGAGCGTTGCCGAGCTCGCGTCCGCTGCGCGGCAGCCATTGCCCCAGGAACTCCGCATAGGTCTTTCCAAGCTGGTTGTAAGCGCCGGTGTGCGTGGTCACCGCGTATTCGCCGCCGGCAACGGTCTGCACTCCGATCTCGCCCGAAGGAACGAATCCCTCATCGACCGCAAGGCACGCGTCGTAGCGAATCTGCGCCAGCGGCGTCACCTCGGGATCGTCGTGGCAGATTCCCAGCATCATGGGGTTGCCGCCCAGGTACCCGTCCTTGCCCATCACTGTGAGCAGTTGGTCCCAGACCTTGCCCACTTCGTCATAGGGCCCTGTGTGGCGCATGAACGCCACGCGCATCGGTTTCAATGTTTTGATTTCGACCTTCATCCTGCCTCCTCGGCTTAGCGTGCGAAAGCGTTTGGATGGCGGCTCGTGGTAATGGATGCCCGACGGAACCCTGGCGAACCGAACGCCGCGAGCCATTCTGAATTGCGAGGGCGCCATGCCAAAGGCGCTCCTGAACGACCGGGTAAATGCCTCGTGGCTCAAGTAACCCGCGTCCAGCGCGATGTCGATGACCGAAGCCGGGCTGAGCTTGAGCCGTTGCGCGGCCCGCTCCAGGCGCAGCCGGCGCACGTACTCCTTCACCGGCTCGCCCACCATCCCTTTGAAGACCCGGTGAAAGTGATACGGAGAGAAACAAGCCACCCCGGCTAGTGCCTCAAGCGGGAGCGGCTCATCAAGATGCTGCTGAATATGGACCAGCACCCGCAGCATGCGCCGTTTGTAATCGCCGAGCGTAACTGTCTTCATCGCACAGACAGAATGCTAGACCGGTTAGGCGGCCGCGGCTTGACGTTTTTTGCGGTTCTCGCGAGTTTGGGGCCTATCGCAAAACCAGAGTTGCGCTAGTCCGACACCATCGTCTCGCCCGGCAGAATCGGCCGCGTGCGCGGCAGCAGGCCTTGCGCGGCGGCAAAGCCCACAATCGCCAGCACGCCCACGAAGACCACCAGCTTGACGAGCGAGCCGGTGCGCGTCTCGGGCAGCGCCTTCCACATAATCAGCAGCACGGTTTGCGCGACGGTGACGGCCCAGACCGAGCCGTAGAAATAACGCCGCTCAATTCCCTCGCGCTTGGTTGAGGGCCCCACACGCGGCAGCTTGCCAATAAGGCCGAGGAACAAAATCACGGCGCAGAGCGGCGAGTAGGCGTACCAATAAATCTGCTTCAGCATCCACACGCCGGTGACCACCGCGATCACCAGCCCCGCCAGGTTGAGCAGCGCGAAGTTGAGCACGGCATTCCAGGCAAAGGTGTAGCAGATGCGGCGATAGAGGGGGTTGGGCTTGTCCTCGTCGAAGCGAAGGATGTAAGGCCGGTGCTCCACGCCGGGCAGTTGCGCGTAGTAGCCGGCAATGGCAACTCCGATCAGCACGATCAAAAGCCAGATGGTGTTGCCGAGGTGAAAGCCGCGCTCAAACAGGCTGAAGGTAAGCGGCCCCGGAGCAAGGAAATAGACCCAGATCCAGATGGGCAGGTGGCACATGCGATAAATTGTGGTGTTGCGTTCGCGGATTTTGCGTTGTTCGGCGTATTCGATCTTGCCGCTGTATCCCATGGGCACAGTCTTCCAAAGCAGGCAGCGGCGAGTCAATCGCGTGGCGCACACCTCATTGTGAGCCCTGTGCTTAGGGCCCGCTCACACTAATGGGACGGCGGCGACGGGAGCAGGCCCTGGATACGCGTGATAGACTCCGGTTGCGCTGGAAATCGATTGAAATCTTGAGGCAAACGAAGACGATGCTGAATCGCTGGTCGAGTGTGATTGCTGTAGTTTTGGGCGTGGCTGCGGGAACGATTTGCTATGCACAAGGCGGGACGAAAACAGTATGGGTGGGAACGTGGGCGACATCGCCCATGGAGGCGAATGGCGGTTACGCCATGAGGCCCTTCTCCCTCACCACGCTGCGGCAGATTGTTCACATATCGAACGGCGGCGACCAGGTGCGCATCCGGCTCACCAATGCGTATGGCACTGATTCGCTGGCCGTCGCAGACGTGCACGTGGCTGTGAGCGCCGGCGGCTCATCCATTAAGGCGGGCACGGACCAAGCCGTCACCTTCGGCGGCGCTGCCAGCATTCGCCTCGCGCCCGGCGCCGAGATCTATTCCGATGCGGTGTCGCTGGCCGTTGCCCCGCTCTCTGACCTCGCCATCAGCTTCTTTCTTCCCAACCAGGTGATGCGGACTGAAACCTATCATCAGCTCGGCCTCCAGACCAACTACCTGGCCAATGGCGATCAGGCTGGCGCCGCCACGCTGAGCGATGCCACCAAGCTCACCTCCTGGTATTTTCTCGACGGCGTCGATGTGCCCGCGGTCGAGGGCTCGCGTGCCGTTGTAACCGTGGGCGACTCGATTACCGACGGCGCTCTGTCGACCCCCGACACCAATCAGCGCTGGCCCGATCTGCTGGCTGCGCGGCTCAAGCAGGAACACGGACTAGAGAACATAGCAGTGCTGAACCAGGGCATCAGCGGCAACCGCGTACTGAACGAGGGCGCTGGCCCGAGCGCTGTCTCGCGCCTCGATCGCGACGTGCTTGCCCAAAACGGCGTGAAGTATGTGATCGTGCTTGAGAGCATCAACGATATCGGCCGCCTGACGTCGAGGACGATGGCGCCGGAGGATGAAATCACGGCGGAAAACCTTGAATATGGATTGCGCCAGCTTGCCGACGCCGCACACCAGCACGGAATCAAGATTTACGGAGCTACGCTGACTCCGTACGGCGGCGCGGGATATTCCTCCGACAAGGGCGAGCAGATTCGCGAGGCGGTGAACGACTGGATTCGCACCAGCGGCGTATTCGATGGCGTAGTGGATTTCGACAAGATAACGCAGGATCCGGCCAACCCCACGAAGTTCAATCCGGCGTACGACTCCGGGGATCACCTGCACCCCAACGATGCAGGTTACAAGGCGATGGCCGACGGCATTGATCTGAAGCTGTTCGCAAAGTGAGAAGGGCAGACGCCGCCCTGCGCGCCGGAAAAACAGTGCGGAGGTCCATGTCTGTCGCCCTAGCCGCAAGAATTCACCTCTTTTTCACAAAACCTGACTCTTGCGCGTCAGACGCCGGAAGCTAAGATGGCGGAGTAATTCGTATTCTTAAGGCAGGAGTCTGGCCTATGGATTCAATAGATGATGTTTCCGCTCATGTCGTCGTCCGGCAGATGAGCGCTGCCGATATCCCGGCCGTTATCGACCTACAGACCCGCGCCTTTCCCGGCCAAAGCCCCTGGGGCGAAGATCAACTCAATAACCACATGAAGGTCTTCCCCGAGGGCCAACTTGTGGCGGAGGGACCGGACGGCGAGATCGTGGGATCGGCAAGTTCATTGCTGATTGACTGGGACGATTACGCCGAGGAAGCCAACTGGTCGGCGATCACCGCCCACGGCACCTTCGAAACCCATAACCCGCTGGGCAAAACCCTCTACGGCGCCGACATGGGCGTGGCCCCTGAAGTGAGAGGGAAGGGTGTCGGCACCCTGATGTATGAGGCCCGCAAAGATCTCATTCGCGAGCGCGGCCTTAAGCGAATGCTCGCTGGCGGCCGCATACCCGGCTATCAGGAAGTGGCCGCGGAAATGACCGCCAAGGAATATGTGGCTGAGGTGGTCTCTGGCAAGCGCCACGATCCGGCGCTGAGCTTCCAGTTGGAGAACGGCCTGGCGGTACTCGAGGTCGTTCCCGGATACATGACCGATTGCGAGTCCTGCGGATATGCCACCGTGCTGGAGTGGCTCAACCCGGAATACGCATCGTCGGTGCTTTTGGCATCGAGCGTGCGGCACGCCAAGCTGGAAAAGGAAGTGGCCGACGCCATGCGCGAAAGACCCCGTCCCCGCCGGGTGCGCATCGCCGCCATGCAGTATTTGATGCGGCCCATCAGCTGTTTTGAAGATTTCGTCAGCCAGGTGGAGTTCTTTGTGCGCAGCGCCAAGGAGTACAAGGCTCACTTTGTGCTCTTCCCCGAGTTCTTCACCATGCAACTGCTCAGCTACATCAACGAGCCGGCTGCGGCCATGGCGGTGCGCCGGCTGGCGCGCATGGCTCCGCAGTATGAGGAACTCTTCCTGCGCCTAGCCGAAGAGACCGGCATGTATATCATCGGCGGCACTCATCCGATCATCCAAAAGGGCAAGGTCTTCAACGCCGCGCATCTCTTCACGCCCAACGGGCAGGTCTTCCGCCAGAAGAAGGTCCACCTGACGCCTGCTGAGAGCGGACCGTACCAGCTCAGCCGCGGCAACCGGCTTTACGTCTATCACACCGACTTCGGCAACATCGCCATCCTGATCTGCTATGACGTGGAGTTTCCCGAGGCGGCGCGCGTGGTCTGCGAGGCTGGCGCCGAGATTCTGTTTGTGCCCTCCTGCACCGACGCCCGCGAAGGATTTGTACGCGTCCGCTATTGCGCCCAATCGAGGGCCATCGAAAATCAAGTCTACGTGGCGGTCACCGGCACCGTCGGTAATCTGCCGCTGGTACCGAATATGGCTGCCAACTACGGCCAGGCGGCCATCCTCACTCCCTCTGATTATTTCTTTGCCCGCGACGGTATAGCCGCCGAGGGAACCCTCAACCAGGAGCAGATGGTGGTGGCCGACGTCGACCTGGACCTGCTGGACGAGCAGCGGGTGAACGGCAGTGTAATTCCCCTGCAGGACCTGATCAAAGACGCCTACGACAACGTGGTTCACTACGCCGACTACAAGGGCCAGAGACAAAAGGCCGAGCAGGAGCCGGCCGAAGTCGTCGAGGCCGTTTCAGCTGCCTGAACTCTTCGCCATCACTCTACGGTGACCGATTTCGCCAGGTTGCGCGGCTGATCCACATCGCAGCCGCGCCGCACGGCGATGTAATAGGCCAGCAACTGCAGCGGCACAATTTCAATCAGCGGAGAGAGCAGCTCGGGCGCGGGAGGAATGTGAATTACATGCTCCACCAAATCGCCGATCGATGCGTCGCCCTCGGTGGCGACGGCAATCACGCGGCCTGAGCGCGCCGTTACTTCCTGAATATTCGAGAGCGTCTTTTCGTAGCGCAGTTTTGAAGCCGCGTCGGCGGGGTCGCGCGTGGCAATCACCACCACCGGCAGCAACTCGTCGATCAATGCATTGGGCCCGTGCTTCATCTCGCCGGCAGGATAGCCCTCGGCGTGAATATACGAGATCTCCTTGAGCTTGAGCGCGCCTTCGAGTGCGATCGGGAAGTGGATGCCGCGGCCCAGGTAAAGAAAATCCCGAGACGAAGCAAAGTCCTTTGCCAGCGCCTCGCACTGCGCCGTGCGGGATCGCAGGACCTCTTCGATTTTAGCGGGGATGCGGCTTAGCTCCGCGATCAGCCCTATCGATTGATCTTTGTTGAGATGGCCGCGCAACTGGCCCAGCTTGAGCGCCAGCAGGAAGAGCGCGGTGAGCTGTGATGTGAAGGCTTTCGTTGAAGCAACGCCGATCTCGGGGCCGGCGTGGGTGTAGATGGCTCCATGCGCCTCGCGCGCCACCATGGCGCCCACCACGTTGCAGATGGCAACCGTCTTCGATCCGAGAGCCTTCATCTCGCGCTGGGCGGCAAGGGTGTCGGCCGTTTCACCCGATTGAGTAATCAGCAGGCCCAGCGCGTTAGGGTCGGCTATGGGATCGCGATAACGGTATTCGCTGGCGTAGTCCACGTCAACCGGCAGGCGCGCCAGCCGCTCGATCATGTATTTGCCGGTGAGCGCAGCGTGCCAACTGGTGCCGCAGGCAGCAATGTTGATGCTCGAAGCGCGCGCCAGCTCGTCGTCGTCGATCTCCATCTCGCCCAGGAAGACCTGGCCTGAATCGAGCGAGACGCGGCCCAGCGTGGTGTCGATCATGGCCCGCGGCTGCTCCCAGATTTCCTTGAGCATGAAGTGCTTGTAACCGCCCTTTTCCGCCTGGATCGGGTCCCAATGGATTCGAGTCAGTTCTCGCTTGATGGGGTGGCCGTCGAAGTCGGTCAGCTCCACGCCATGGCGCGTGATGACGGCCATATCGCCGTCGGCAAGAAAGTGGATATTGCGCGTGTGGTGCAGGATTCCGGGCACGTCGGAGGCGACAAAGAACTCCCCCTCGCCTACGCCGACGATTACCGGGGGTCCGAGCCGCGCAGTCACGATCTTGTCGGGCTCGGCGGCCGACAGTACCCCCAGCGCAAAGGCGCCCGTGAGCCGCCGCACCGCCTGGCGCAAAGCCTCTTCCAGCGGAATCGGCTGGCCGGCTGCCTCGGCATCACGCTGGATCTGCTCGATCAGGTGGGCGATGATCTCGGTATCGGTCTCGGTGACGAAAACGTGGCCCTGCGACTTGAGCTCGGCCTTCAGCTCCAGGTAGTTCTCCACAATGCCGTTGTGAACCACCACGATGCGGCCCGTGCAGTCGCGGTGCGGGTGGGCATTTTCTTCAGTCGGACGGCCATGAGTGGCCCAGCGCGTGTGCCCGATGCCGAAGGTCCCATCGACCGGATGGTCGTGCAAGAGCTCTTCGAGGTTGGCCAGCTTTCCCGGCGCCCGCCTGATTTCCAGCTTGCTTGAGGAGAGCGACCCCACGGCAATTCCCGCCGAATCGTAACCGCGGTATTCCAGGCGCCTCAGGCCCTCAATGATGACGGGCACAACCTTTTTCGGTCCGACGTACCCAACGATGCCGCACATGGCCACATTCTAACCGACCAGCCGAAAAGTACCCGTACAACCATCACGCTATTGATAAATCAGCAGTTAAATTCGTGCGCGGCGCTTAGCGTCTGGCGTCTGGCGGGGGGTGCATTCATGGACACTGCCATTTTTGCTCGAGTTTGACTAGAATGGCAGCCAATTCCGGAGTCAGCATCGGAACCGACGCAGAGAGATTTTCAGCGATGTTTGGAATCGGCGATCTGAAACGCAAGCTTCACAAGTTGGGCTACCCTGACAGCCCGCGTGCCGAGCGCCTGCCTGCCGCCACTCTTGCCGCCCATTGCGATACCGAACTCAGCCACGTCGATGCCGGAGTCAAAGACATCAGTTCGACCGGGCTGTATCTGGTCACGGAGAAGCACTTTGCTACGGGCGAGGTTGTTCATCTTACCCTTCACGCGCAAGGGTCGGGGGAGGATCATTCTCTGGAGATCGCGGTGGAAGCTCGTGTTGCCCGCCTGGGGCAGGACGGCATCGGTCTCTCGTTCGTTTTACCGGCCGGCCTCGACACCAACCTCTGGAGCGTGCTGGTGAGGAATACAGTGGTTCTCACCCAGTCAGGCGAGATCGCCCACATGTTCCGGACGCTTCGCGCCATTCTCTTCCTGTGCCGCCTGTGCCAATCGGAAGCCGAAGAAGCAATCCTGCTGCTCGGCGGCCATCTCGACCCGGCCAGGGCGGAATGCGTCTTTGAAATCGCGTTCGGCGCAGAAAAGCTGCTCGCCACGGAATACTGCCACGAAAAGATGCGCGCCGATCCGAAGCTGGTCGCGCATATCCTTCGCGAGGCCTCGTGGGCCCACTCTGTTCAGCAGAAGCAGCTCTGGATCGGTCTCTTCGTGAATTCGTGCGCGCTGGAGGGATGGAACGACTCGAACATGGTCTTCGCCGACATGCTCATCAACGTAACGCCGGCCCAGGCGACGATCTTCATCGAAGGCTGCAACCGGGCGCTTGCATCGATGAGCGACACAGACACTGCGCCCATCCGTCGGATCGTTATGTCGCCCCCCGAGATAAGCGAACTGACCCACATGTACGACCTTGCCCGCGTCGCCACCGATGTTGCTTATCTTTACAACCTCGGCGTGCTCGACCGGCTGTTTGACTTTACCTCGTACGTGGAGACTGACCACTTCGACATTACCCCGAACAGCGTGGGAATCGATCTCTTCCGCCGCTGCCGCCGCGGGCTGACCTACGAAATCCCGAGCCGCGAACAGATGGTGGTTGCGCCATTGGACGTCTCGGACTTGTCGCCTGCTGAAGCGGGACTCGAGGACGGCGATAACAGTTAGGGCGGCCATCCGCTGCGCGGCCGGCCAGACGCTCCCAACCGCTTCATTCCTCTATTTCATAGCTGAATTCTTCGATCACCGGGTTGGTGAGCACGTCGCGCGCAATCTTCTCAACCTGCGCCTTGGCGGCCTCCGGCGTCAGATCCCCGGCCAGGGAAAGCTGAAAGTACTTGCCCTGCCTCACCGCCGTGACCCCGGCAAAGCCGATCTTGCGCAAGGCGTTCTGGATGGTTTGGCCCTGAGGGTCCAGGACCGATGTCTTCAGCGTGACATAGACATGCGCCTTCATCATCCGTGATTATAGTATTTCCGGGGTCGGCTCCCCTGACTGCCGGGGCGCCGGTTTCTCCTTTAACAGGTTGCGGAAAAACTCAATGGAAAGGCACAAAGTGTCAGGGCACGACTTCAGTCGTGCCGATTCAGCCCTTAAATTGAGCGGGGCTTTAGCCCCTGAAGGATGGTCTTCAGGCGCCTCGCCGAGCTTGATGAGTTCTTCCGCAACCTGTTTATGCCGGAACAAATCGTTGTATCCGAAATCAAATTCCCCTTACCCAGGAAAGAGGACGAGATGGTCAACTACCTTGAACTGCCCGTGGGCGATCGCTGCCCTGAGATCTTTCGCTGCGTCATCGAGATTCCCAAAGACGGAGTGCAGAAGTTCGAGTACGACAAGCAGCTCCACGTTTTCAAGCTCGACCGCAACCTGCACTCGCCGGTCCACTACCCCGGCGACTACGGATTCATCCCCTCATCCCTGAGCGACGACGGCGACCCTCTCGATGTGCTGGTGCTGGTGCCCAGCCCCAGCTTTCCCGGTTGCGTGCAGGAGGTGCGCCCCATCGGCCTCCTCGAGATGCTCGACCAGGGCGTACTCGACGAAAAGGTGCTGGCCGTGGGCAAAAACAATCCCCGCTACTCCAACGTCTGGAACTACACCGACATCTATCCACACCTGCTCAAGGAAATCACTCACTTCTTCTCCATTTACAAGGACCTCGAGGGCAAGCGTGTGGAAGTGAAGGGCTGGCGCGACGCGGCCTACGCCCGCGACCGCGTCACCCGGGCGGTAAAGCTGTTCGCAGACGGCAAAGCGCCCAGGAATCACGAGTCCGGGAAGAAGTCGAAGGGGTGAGCGGCATTTCTCACACTGCACCGAATAATGCAGCGCGGGTCTCCACACGCTGAGGAAAAACTCGCGTCGGGCGTTTTGTAACAAGGGGCAGGTGGCCCACTCATCCTGGTATCCGGAGCTGTGCCCCGTTCATCGCGGCCTTATCGCGATGAGCGGGGCTTCGGCAGGGTCCCAGCGGAGTTACGATAGCCGGGTGCCCCAGGTCTGGATTTTCAGACCTGGGAAGCCTCAACCCCCAACCCGCCAATGTCATCCTGAGCGACTGAGCTCGAAGAGCGAGGAAGTCGAAGGATCTGCATTTGTTTTTCGCTCCCGGATCTTCGAGAGGCTGCGTCCACCGCGGCGGACGCAGTCGACTGGAAACCTGCGGTTGTTCTTCAACGAACTTCGGATTCGCCACACTAGGTTCGATAACCGGCGCGGCGCTCTGTCGCCCATCGAAACCACCAATTCAGCGAAAGAATTGCAGGACCGAGCGGCGCTCATGGGGACCGATCCGGAAGCCGCGGGTGGCGTTGACGGGCCGATGCACTCATCGAGCGCTTTGGAAACTGTCTCACTCGGGAGGTGAGATAAGCCTCAACGAGTCGGTTTGCGGGAAGTAGCAAACGATGAGATCCTGAGCTTGCCGGAGCCATGCGGGGCACGCTCAGGTCCCTCGTCTTGCAACATAGGCGAAGGAGATTAAATGCGGGGCAATTGGGGGTATAGTGATCCTTAGCCGAGACGCAAAGTGGAATTCCTGGATCAAGAGGAAGCTCTCGGATCGCCTCTGCCATCCAGATTCTGCTTGACACCTCGAATTCGGCCGGGTGAAACAAGATGCCTGAAATCCCTCCGAATTACCAGCCTCTTGAAGGCGGCCCAAGGCGAGCTGTACCCGGCGCACGCGCGGCCGGGAAGGCAGAACCCGGCGAGCTGTTGTCGCTAAGCATTTGTGTGCGTGGAAGGCCCGGCTCGCCGCCTCTTCCCGGGCACGAGCACTGGGTCGCCACTCCGCCGGCAAAGCGAAAGTACCTATCGCGCGAGGAACTCGCTCCCCAGTATGGTGCTGCACAGGAGGATCTGGACCGGGTGGCCGCATTTGTCCAGGCCCAAGGTTTCACTGTCACCGAAACCAGCGCGGCTCGCCGCTTGGTGAAGGCTTCAGGAACCGTGGAGATGGCAGAGCGAGCCTTTGCCGTCGAGTTGGGCTACTACGAGCTGGACGAGCCCAGGCAGCGGTATCGCAGTCATGAAGGGGCGGTATACATTCCGGCGGACCTCATCGGCATCGTTACCGGGGTCTTCGGCCTCGACAACCGTCAGATCACACGTCATGCGTACAACGGGCCACCTCCGGGCGTGGTTACTGCGATGCAGCCTCGAGGAGTGGCAGCTCTCTATGGATTTCCGCTTGACCCGACCACGAGCAATGCGCAGGGCGTCACGGTTGCGGTTCTCGAGTTCAACTCATATTTCTTCTATTGGAACCAGATACCCGGTTTCCAGCAGAACGACATCGACAATTTCGTTTCCAATCTGGTCGGAGCAGCTTTCAATGCGCCGCAGGTTATGGCAGTGAGCATCGACCACGAGCCGATCAACACGACGGACACCGGACCTCCGAACGGTCCAACCGTTGAGACTGCGGGGGACATTGAAATGATCGCCGCCGTGGCGCAAGGCGCAAATGTGGTCGCCTATTTTTCCCAGAACAGTGAAGCAGGCTGGATTCACGCGGTCAGCTACATCGTGGCCGACAACGTGAATAATCCGCAGATTCTATCGATTAGCTGGGGCGGGAATGAAGACGCGATATACCCTGGGTTTCCTCAGCAGCTGACCCAGTATTTTCAAATGGCAGCCGCGATCGGTATGACTGTGTTCGCGTCTTCCGGCGACCAGGGCTCCAATTGCTTTGCAACCGACACAGATGCGCATGTGAACTATCCCGCGTCCGACCCGTGGGTCACCGCCTGCGGCGGGACCACGATGACCGATGTAGAAGTACCTTTGGGTATGACCTTCAAGGAGATTACTTGGAATGATTCAGATGGTGCGACAGGAGGGGGCATCAGCACCCAGTTTCCCCAGCCACCCTGGCAACAAGGAGCCAATCTCCCTCAGTCGGTGAACCCAAACAAGTATTTGGGGCGGGGCGTTCCAGATATCGCCGGGAACGCCAGCGGATTCAGCGGCTACAACTTCTGGGTGAACAACCAGCAATACGGCCCGGTGAACGGAACCAGCTCGGTTGCCCCGCTCTAGGCGGCACTAACCGCGATCATCAACAGCCAGCTGGGATATCGCGTGGGCTATCTCAACCCGACCCTCTACGCTTTGGGGAACAGCGCCGTATTTAATAGCATCGACGACGGCGCCAACAACGAATACCTCGCCAACCCCGATCTTTATTACACATCCGGACCCGGCTGGAATGCATGCACCGGCTGGGGCAGCGTGAACGGCAGTGCGCTGCTGGCTGCTCTGCGCGGCGGCGTGTGGATCAATCAGTTTGACTACACGCCAAAATCTCTTGCGGCGTGCGTATTTCAAAATAAGCTCTTCCTGTTTTGGGTGGCGAACGACCCTTCAAATGGGATCTATTACAGCGGCTCCGTGGATGGTCTGCAATGGCCTCAAGGAAAAACGATCGATACCGTCGACAGCACACCGCAGCCGCTCACCGCCATTCCATATAACGACGACATCTATCTGTTCTGGGCGGCGAACGACGTAAGCAACGCGATCTATTATTCGAGCTTTCTGTTTCCCGCCAGCCAGAAGATCAACGATTTCGACTCAACTCCGTTGGGTTTGACGGCGTGTCTCCAGGATGGGATGGTGTGCCTGTTTTGGAAATCCAATGACTGGCACGACTTTATTTACTGCTCCGAGACCGGGGATTTTTCGGTGCCATGGCCGGCAGGGAACCAGGTCGGCACTGAGGAGCCCGAGCACGGCACAACAACCTTCAATCAGTTGACAACGCGATACTCGCCGGCGGTAACGGTCTACTCCAACGGGGCGATGGTGCTCTTCTGGACTGCCGATGACGGATCGGGCTCGATTTATTCCTCGGTTCTCAACGCGGACCCAACCGCCGCGAACTCTCCATTCAACATACTGCCGGATGCCAGCAGCCAGGCAGGCCCAGCTGTCTGCACCTTCCAGGGTTCCCCATATCTCTTTTGGACTTCCGGCAACTCAATCTTTTGGAGCGTTGCCGCTGCAGACGGAAGCTGGTCAACAGGGATAAATCTTAGCCCCGGGTTTCGCACCACCCAAGCTCCTGCGGCGTGTGTCTTCAATGACTTGCTCTATGTGTTCTGGACCGATGAGACAACCAACCAGATTCGTTTTAGCGCCTCGGAAGACGGTCTGACTTGGCCTTAGGCGGATGCGAAGGTCGAAAGCGGCGGGAATCTCGCCTCTAGAGAAGCACCCTGAGCGGTCGACGGCGGACGGGACCCCCAGATTAGTGATGAAATGCCGGCCAGCGTACGCGAATCCGCTGACCCAACCCCTGATCACTGATCACTGACCACCGTCTTTGCGTGCAATTTCATCCATCTGCGCTACATTCAAGGACAGAGAAACTGAACCAGCCGGGACGCTGCACCAAAACTGCTGCAAACCGGAATCGTAACTCCTTATTTATGAGGACTTTGATCCAAAACTCGTTTGTTTTCATGAGGTTACGCGAAAAACTAAAAGGTACAGGTTGCTGAAAACAAACCACTTAACCTCGAAAAGGGGGGTATATGGGGGGTGCGTGTACCAACGGACTCCCTCAGCCGCATTACGATCTCCTGATCCGCTTCATCCCTCGGCCTCGGGCGCAGGCTGCGCCGGGCGCACCGGCTCGCGCTCGGGGCGCCAGCCTCCCGTTGTGAGCCAGTAAAACACCGGGCCGAGCAGCGCGATGACCGTTGCGAAGAGCAGCGCCGAGACATTGCCGAATGCGGTATTCGGGTCGCCGAGCTTCTCGCTGCGCGAAGCCCACAATGCGTAGCCGATCAGCGAAGCCGGTCCCACGCCCAGCATGACGGCCGAGACGAAGTTGCCGGCCGTGAACGGCCGCTTGAGCAAGGGCTCGCGAACACGCAGCACCACCAGCGCCACAAACTCCAGCAGCAGGCTTGTGCCGTACAGAATGAGATCGATGGAGATGAGTCGCTCAAACGGCAGTTGGAGCGCCAGCGCCCAGGCCACGCCGCAGGCCAGCACGCTCACCCACGGCACGCCGCGGCTGCTCCGCCTGGCCAGTACGCGGGGCAGCATTCCGTCCTGGGCCATGGCAATCGGCAGGCGCGTGTAACTCATCATGAGCGCGTTGAACATGCCCACGCCGCAAACGACGCCGCCGGCCACGATGGCCAGCACCAGAACCTGGCCTCCAAGCGAACGGGCTGCAAGGGCCCATGAGCCGGTAGTGAAGCCCGCAGGCGACAACCCGCCAAACGCCATTGCGGCCAGCGGGAGAACGTAGGTGAATGCCGTCAGGATGGCCGCGGCGATCATGGCGCGCGGATAGTTGCGCTGCGGATTCTCGACCTCTCGCGCCACCGTGGAAGCGTTGTCCCAGCCCATGTAGTTCCACATGGCCACCAGGAGCGCCGTGGAGATGCCCGCGCCCGCTGCCGGCCTTCCCCACGCAATGGCGGGATGCGCTGCGAGGCCATGCCAGAGGCCGAGAACGACGAACACTGCGAAGGGCGCCAGCAGCAGCGCGCCCAGCTTGACTGAATCGTCACCCACCGCTGGCGCGCCGCGCAGGTTCCACGCGCAGCACAGCGCAACCACCGCGAGCTTCCAGGCGTAGGCGCGCCAATCCGCGGTGAGCGACGGCGCCAGTGCGCCCAGGTAGAGCGCGAAGATGGAAGGGTAGAGAGCCATGTCGAAGATACTGGCGGTGAGCGAAAGCCAGCTTTCCTGGTAGCCCCAGAAGGGACCCATGGCGCGGCGCACCCAAACGTAGAATCCGCCCTCGGCCGGGATGGCCGCGGCCAGTTCGCCGATCATCAGCGCCGTGGGAAGGCTCCAGACCAGCGGCAGCAGCAGGAGGATGAGGATGGCTCTGCCGAATCCAGCTCCGCCCAGGATGTCTTCGATTCCGTAAGGCCCGCCCGACACCATGAAATAGGTGGCTGCGATGAGCGGCAGCATCCTTATGGCGCGCCGCGCGGGCTGGGGACGGTGGAACACAATGTGAATCTAACCACAATTGATGGGCCCGCGGAGAGAAAAATGACACAGCGGAACGGAATTTTTTGACCGCAATTGTCAACAGCGATGGCGAGGTGAAACAGGGAAGCCCGCATTCCGGTATAATCGCTCTCAAAGAGCCGGAGAGATGGCCGAGTGGCTGAAGGCGGCGGTTTGCTAAACCGTTGTACGGTCAAAAGCTGTACCGGGGGTTCGAATCCCCCTCTCTCCGCCAGTCATCTTGCCATATTCTTGATTCCAAACATAAATCTATATAATTGAATACCTTGCAGTGATTCTCATGAGTCGCATTTGTCGCTTTTGTTTGCATTCTTAGCCCAAATTCTCCCGAAAAACTATAGCAAGGCGAAATCACTATAGCACGGATGCAACTCGAGTCAGTGGATTAGGAGTCTTGCATACCTGCTGATTCGAAGGTCGCTTGATTTTGCGAACTTCGTGCGTCCGTCCAACGTGCTTGATAAATGTGGCTCAAAGCCGCCTGCACCCTTTTGTCACGCAGCAAATGATGCTCTAATCCGAACTTGCAACCCGCAAATGTCTTCCCCCGGGGGGATGGGTTGCAGGATGGAAAACGACGAGCGCCAGAATTCCTCCGCAGAATCAAAGCCGGCACACTTTTCGCATACCGCTTGATGCGCGAAGGCGCGAAACGCACAGTCATGCGAATCTGGCTCACTGATGCCGGATCAGCAATTCGGAAGGCGAATCGGAAGGGGCCAACGATCTAGAATCAAGCATTTGCCTTCAAAATGAGCCCGCACGGAAGCACTTAGAGCTTATCCGTAAATAACTATAGTTTGCCTCCAGCAGATCAGGGCTGCGGCGAGTTGCAGCAGAGCCGTGTAGCTGGCCTCGGTCTTTTCGAAGCTGACCAGCAGCTTGCGGAAGCGGT
>Ga0326727_10003025_pt1 | contig 54999 bp, 54 predicted proteins | sample MB2enrmetagenome_FD_207643 | JGI IMG/M metagenome (GOLD analysis project Ga0326727, IMG submission 207643) | Lab enriched peat soil microbial communities from McLean, Ithaca, NY, United States - MB29MY | ecosystem: Environmental > Terrestrial > Soil > Wetlands > Peat | place: USA: New York...
ATTGCGGCAGCAGTTGTTCGTCTATCGGGACCTCTGGCAATGGCTGAAGGACCCGTTCCAAGCGCCGCCGGCGCTGGCTGGGATCCACGACATGCAAATGGAGTTCGTGTCTTAGAGGCGGCGCAACTTGGACAGCAGACACTGAAATCCACAGCCCGGAAGGCCCCAACCTGCTTTTCAAAACGGCGGCAACGTGGGGTTATGTCCAATGCCTGCAACGTCCAAAAACGCGGCGACTGTCAAATTTGGACAGCAGTGGTTGAAAGCCTGCCCCACAAAGGCGGGAACGGTGCGCGAAGAGCCGGGTAAGTGGTAGTACAAAAGCCCGCGCGGGGCGCGAGGGACTGGGCAAGTGGTAGTGCAAGGCGCGCCGGGCGCTATACTCAGGGCAGGACGATGAAAGCCGATCTGCAATGCGGGCGCGAAAATGTAAATCTTGAGGTCCCCGATTCCACGGTGGTGCTGGAGATGCTTCCCCTAGCGCCGCTTCCGGACCCGGATGTCGCGGTGCGCGAGGCGCTGGCCCGTCCCATCTCTAGCCTGCCGCTCGCCGAACTCGCCCGAGGCCGCAAGAGCGCCTGCATCGTAATTTCGGATATCACCCGGCCGGTGCCCAACCAGGTCATTCTGCCGCCCATTGTCGAAACCCTGGAGGCGGCCGGCATGGCGCGCGAGGCCATCGTCATTCTCGTCGCCACCGGAATGCACCGGCCAAACCTGGGCGAAGAGCTGCGTCACATGGTGGGGAGCGAGATCGTGGCGCGCTACCGCATCGAGAACCACTTCTGCCAGGAGCCGGAGAATTACCGCCGGATCGACACCATCGACGGCGCGCCCATCGAGGTGAACCGGCACTACCTGGACGCCGGTCTGCGGATTCTCACGGGGCTCATCGAGCCGCATTTCTACGCCGGCTTCTCGGGCGGCCGCAAGGCCATTCTGCCGGGCATTTCCAGCTTCGAAACCATGAAGTTCATGCACTCCTACCGCATGATCGAGCATCCGCGGGTGGCCAATTGCGTGCTCGACGGGAACCCGTTCCACGAGAACGGGCTGCGCATCTCGGAACTGGCGGGCGTGGATTTCATCCTCAACGTGGTGCTCAACAAGCATCGCCAGGTGGGCGGAGTTTTCGCGGGCCATTACGACCGCGCGCACCGGGCGGGCTGCGAGGTGGTGAAGCGCCACTCCACGCGGGCGGTGGACGAGCCCTTCGACCTGGCGATCACTTCGGGCGGCGGATTTCCGCTGGACGCCACCTTCTACCAGATCAGCAAGGCTCTCACCTGCGCCAAAAACGTGCTGCGCAAGGGCGGCACGATCGTGGTGGCGTGCGGCTGCCAGGAAGGCCTGGGCAGCCGGGAATTCTCCGGCATCATGCGCACGGTGGGAAGCCTGGCGGAGTTCCGCGAGCGGTACCAGGACCCCAAGGACTTCGTGATCGATCAGTGGTGCGCGCAGAGCATTTACCAGGCGCTCGATCACGCCGGAAAAGTTTACACTTACTCGCCCGGCCTGGCCCGTGAAGACGTGGAGAAGATGGGCGCGATCCCGGTGACCGACTTGCAGCAGACCGTGACGGAACTGGCGCAGAGCCATGCGCGCGTGGCGTTGTCGCCGGAAGGCCCGTACGTGGTAGGCGTGGTGCGTTCCTAGTTACGGGCGCAGAAACATGGCGCTGCAAACCGATTCCCAGCACTGGGGGGAGCAGGCCGCGGCGATGGAGGCGACATCGGTCCCGTTGCCGTTCACCAGATGGGACGGCCCACCCGCGGTCACAAGCGCCCGCTTCAGCCGTTCCATTTCGGAGGCCACCCAGGGCTGGACCTCGAAACCTTCGAGCAGGTGGCGGAGGTCGGGCTGCTCGGGCATCACTTTCAGATACCACTCGCTGTCGGGGCGGCCGGTCTCCAGCACAATGCCGGCCACGGGAGACACCACGCGCAGGTCGAGCGAGCCTTTCCGCATGCGCCACGCCGTGTTGTGCAGGCGCAGGCGCTGTCCCTTGCCAGGCAAGTCGAGCGAATCGGGCTTTCCTAGCAGGCGCCGGCCGAAGTCGTCGAGCCCGATGGTCACGGCGCCGTTCCGCTCGCGGCGCACCCAGGTGTGGCCGCGGTGGTAGAGGCGATCGAGCGGGAACGTCATCCCGAAACCCTCACACGTCTTGCCCCAGGGCACTTGCGGCTGGCGCCGGTCGATGAACGACTGGTGAGTGTCGCATTTCCGGCAGTCGAAACCGTTGGGGCAGGGACGGTGTTCCACTTCTCCCGTCAACTCGTGGCGGCAGGGCCGGTCGCGCGCCGGCAGGTCCAGGAAATCGGAGTGCCACCGGACATCCTCGTCGGCGCCGGTCTCCAGGGTGCGCCGGGAGCGCCAAGCGGCGGTTATCAGGGTGGTGGCCACAACCACCAGCACGGTGTAAAAAGCGCCCAGAAAGATGGCGGTTCCGACAGTCCAATGTAATCCGTAATTCCAGGGCAGCATAGGTTATTTCCCCGCCGGGACAGGTCCCTCTCAGGGCGCCGCAGATGGCGCCGCCCCGAGTTCGCGTTCCTCAGGGAATACCACAAAGTAGCGGAACGAGAAGGAGTATACAAGTACTCCAGCGGCTAGAACTGCCAGGAAAGTCCCGGTTTCCTGCCAGCTCGGCAGGTACTGCAAAAAGCGGTCGAAGGAGAGCGTAGGAAGCGCCAGCGTCTGAATCGTGAGCACGAAACGGTTCACCGCTACGCCGCAGCAGGCCATACCGGCGGCCGAAATCAGCCAGCCGGTTCGAGCCCGCAGTTTGGGCCACAGCAGAATGACCATGGGAAGCAGGAAAAACGCCAGTTCGGCGAACAGAATCCACAGGCCGAAAGGCTCCCAGGCGTAGTACTGCGCCGGCAGGAAACCGCTGCGGGGGGTGGTGCGATTCAGCCAGACGAGGGTATCCACCAGCTTCAGCAGCAGGTAGGCCGCCAGCAACATCCCTGAGATGCGTCCCAGGGACTGCAAAACCGCGGGCTTCACAAGCCGCTTGCGGGAGATCTTCTCGACCAGCCAGGTGGTCAGCACAATGAAGCTCGGGCCCACCGCCGCGGCCGAGAGAATGAAGAGGAAAAACGTGGTCGGCCAGATGCCCAGTTCCTCGCGGAAAGCGAACGGCCGGCCGCGCAGCACGCCATAGAGCCCGCCGAGCGAACCCTGATGGAAAAACGACAGAAACGTTCCCACGCCGGCGAACACGTAAACCAGCTTGTGCAGTTCGTGCTCGAACACCAGGAAAGACGGGATCTGGCGCAGCTTGCGGTTCTTCAGGACGATGGGCACATACTCGATCAGCAGCACCGTAAGATAGCAACTTATGCAGAAGGTAACTTCCGTCAGCATGGAATGCACGTTGGGGTACCAGAAGGTGAACCAGGCGCGCAGCGGTTGGCCCACGTCCACCCCCAGCACCGCCATGGCGCCGCCGTAACACATCAAACCGATCACCACGGCGCTGTTGATCACCGCCCGCAGTTCCTTCAGCTTGAGGATATAAAGCAGAAAGCCGGTGAAGAAAGCGCCGGCTCCGAGGGCGATCACCGTGAGGTCGAGGAAGATCCACAAACCGAAGGCGAAGCGGTTGTTCATGTGAGTCTGGTTCAATCCCTTGACCAGGCACAGGCCCGCCGAATACAGACCGAACGCCAGCATGGCCGCCCAGGGCGCCAGCCAGAGCAGGAACTTCCCCACGGAACAGCGGCTGATTCCGGCGGGGATGAAGCGCTTATCCACGGGACGGCTCCTTGGGCGCGGGCGCCCGCGACGGATCGCCGATCCGCCTCGCCCATTCCTTTTTGGAGTGGTAGTAGACCTTGGGCTCGGTGCCGAGCGAGACCAGCAGCCGGAAGCTTTCCGGGTCCCCGGCGGCCTTGGCCGGGGCGCTCGCGGGATCGTTCAGATCGCCGAACTGGATGGCGCCGGCGGGGCAGGCCTCCACGCAGGCGGGCACGTAATCGCCGGGGATGATATCCTTCAGGCCGGCTTCGGCGGCGCGCTGTCTGGCGGCGTGCCAGCGGCCATGGCAGTAATTGCACTTCTCCACCACGCCGCGCATGCGCGGGGCCACGTCCGGGTTGAGCGTCTTCTCCATGCCGGCCGGCCATTTCGGGTCCCACCAGTTGAAGTAGCGCGAGTGGTACGGGCAGGCGGCCATGCAGTAGCGGCAGCCCAGGCAGCGCTCGGGCATCTGGAAGACGATTCCCGTGGCGGGGTCCACATCCACCGCCTGCTGCGGGCAGACCAGGTAGCAGGGCGTCTCCATGCCGCACTGCTGGCACATCATGGGGAAGTAGACGGATTCCTTGCGCGGATACTCCTCGCCGTTATCCACCTTAAACACGCGCAGCCAGGTGATGCCGGTGAGATCGGTCGCGCCCGGGTTCCCCGGCGGGACGTTGTTTTCGACCGCGCAGGCGATCATGCACGCGCCGCAGCCGGTGCACTTGTCGATATCGATCGCCATGCCGTAGCGGCAGATCTTGCCGGGCTTTTTTTCGGAGATCATAGGGGCAACACCCGGCAGCGCGCGCCGGCGCCGCAGATATCAATCACGTCGGGCGAGGCCGCAACCTGGAGAATGCCGCGGGGAACCGAGGCGTCTACCACCACCTCGATCCGGCACTTGCCCAGGGAGGTTTCGAGTTCGGCACGGCCGCCGTCGCGGGCTCCGCATGAGCGGGCCGTCTCGGGATGCAGCGCGGCGCGGCGCAGGCCCAGCCGCAGGTTGGATTCGCGGTCGAGTTTGGTCATCAAGGGTGAGGCCGGCGCGGTGGCCGCGGTTGCCGATTCGGTAAGCACGGCCACCAGCGGCAGGCGCGGGCTGGCGGCGGGGCGAGCACCGGGGCCGGTCCAATCCGCGGCCGGAGGCGCCGCGCGCTGGGCTTCGGTATCGATCCAGCAGGCGCCCTCATTTAGCGCTTTCCAGAAGTCGTCCGGCGCGACCTGGGCCGTGGGCCGCGAGCGGCCATCGGCGTAGGTAATCAGCACGCCGCGCGCCGCCTTGCGGATGGCATCGGCGCGTTCGCGCAGGGCAGTGGCGGCGTCCAGGCCCACCGCCTTGGCGACGAACTCGGACGAGTTCACCACGCCCGCGGGCGCGGCCACCAGCGGAACCGCCATGCGGAACGCGGCGCGCGGCGAATCGATGGCGCCGGGGATGTCCTCCAGCGTTTCGGGATACACGGCGGTGGGCAAGACGAACAGGGAATGGCGCGCGTAACCGGCGGGCGAACTGGTGAAGGCGATCACCACTGGGTTGTCGGCCACCAGTTTCCGGCGAATGCCGCCCCAGGGGATGTAATCGCCGGACGCCGATTCGTCGATTATTAGGGTGCGGATGGAGCCGTCCGCGACCGATGCCAGAGGGGTGACCGGCGCGCAGCCCTTGGTCCACGCCTCCGGCACGGGAGGCTCCGTGCGGGCCACCACGGTTACGCCGAATCCGCCCACCTGCTCATTGATCGCCCAGGCTTCCAGGCAGTCGTCGCCGGGCAGCACCAGAGCTGGACCGTGTTGGGTCAGCTCGGCGGCGACGTCGTTGATCTGCTGTTCGGTGAGGCCGGTTGCCTCGGCCATATCGGCGACGGGGGCCTTCTTCAGCGCACCGGCAATTCCAGACGCCAGCGCGGGTGCCGACCCCGGCCGGATGCGGAGCCACTGATCGGCCAGGCTGGCGGTGCGCGACTCGATGGCCTCGGCCTGGATCAGCCGGAAGTGCGCCCGCTCGGCCAGCACGTTGCCCGGCGTTCCCCAGCCGTCCAGCACCGGCGCTCCCAGGCTGAGGACCGTCCGGGCTTTCGCCAGATCCACGGCCGCGCCGCTAAATGGTCCACCTGCCGTGAGATAGAGACCGCCTTTCACCGCGCCCATGGCCCGGCGATAGGTCCAGGAAGCGGTTCGGCCGGGCCGCAGGTCCAAAACCGCGACGCGTTCGGCTGGGTAGCACACAGCCGCTGGCGTCCCCGCGGCGTCCGGGTTGCAGTTGGCCGCCGCTCTGGCGATGGCGCCCGCCGCGGCTTCCACCAGCCCCTCGGTCAGCCGGCCCGGGCAATACGGAAGCTGGTGTCCCGCCACGCCGAAGGCGCACAACCCGCCGCGGCTGAGCGGGTGGCCTGCAACGCCGGCCAGCGAGACCGGCTGCCCGCCCACGCATCGCGCGCGCACCGCGCATCCGGCGGGGCAGATGGAGCAGTTCGTGTACCTGGCCGAGATCTCGCCGCGCAGGGGCCGCGGAACCCCGGGCCAGTTTTCGCTCCACAGCGCCGTGTCGGTGATCAGCCGCCACGGGGCGGGCGTGAACATTGCGCCGGCAGCCGCTCCGCCGATGAATTTCAACACGTTTCTGCGCGTATCCGGCATCTTTGGGCCCTTACTTGTGGCAATCCAGGCAACTGTGTTCCAGACCCTCGCTGCGATGGCAAGCGATGCAGTCGTCCATTTTCATTCCGGGCACGACAATGAAATCGTCAGGCGATGCCCCCACGCGCCGGCTATGGTTGGCGGCCTTGTAGCCCCAGATATCCCTGGAATAGCCGCTGATACGATCCTCCAGGTAGGGCCTGGGCTGATCGCTGCGTTCCTGCCCGCCGTGGCATTCCTCGCACTCGAGTTTGGCGAAACGGATGTGGGGGGTGTGGGAAAACCAGACATTCTCCGGCTGGCGCGCGTACACCGCCCACTCAGGCTCGCGCTTCGGCTTAACGTACTCGGCGATGAACTGCTTCTCGGCGGCGGATGGACCCAGGTTGGCGGTGTGACAGCCCGCGCACCGGCTCAAAGGCGGCACGCCAGCGTAGGTGCCGTCCTCCCGGGGAGCGTGACAATCCACACACAGCAGACCCGCCTTCTGCGCGTGGACGGGGTGGCTGAAGGCAACCGGCTGCGGCCGGCTCTTGTAGATGACCCGCGGGAATCCGATCCATCCCACGCACAAGGAGGTCAGCACGCCCGCCAGAATTGGGACCTTGCCCCAGGAATTCACAGTGAGACCCAATTCAGATTATACGGTGAAAAAACCCGAAGTGCTCGGGACGGAGCCGGTTAGCGTCACCCGGCTGGGAAAGGAGTTCACGCAAAGGCGCAAAGCCGCAAAGAAGAGCAGATTTGTCTGCTTGGCGGGCTGGCGCCTTTCCGTGACACAGTGTTTGGGTTGCCGGGCGGGGATGGTCTGGGCGCCGTCCGCCTGTTGGAAATGTGGACAGCGGGTGTGCCGACGCTTACAATAATTTCTTAGAGTTTCCGGATAAAAGGGTCGCTGTGTTCCTGTTCAGGGGTTCTGGCTTTTCAGTAGCGTACGTCCTCGCAGTTTCCGGGTTTCTGCCTCCGTTGAGCGCCGCAGCGCGGAGTTCCTGGCTGCTCGACCCGGCCGAACTGCACGTTTCCGCGCACGCCAAGGAATTTACCTGTGCAAAATGTCACGAAGATATCGTCAAGGCGCAGCTCCATCCGGATCCCCGCAAGACCAAGCCGCCCGTTTCGGATTCGGCCCGCGCCGAAATGTGCCGCCAGTGCCACGCCCCGGTTTACCAGAATCTCAAGCTGAACCGGCACGGCCAGATGCAGCAGATCAACCCGGCGCGGTTCCAGAGTTGTCTGTTCTGTCACAACCCCCACGCCAACGTTCGTGCGCAGTACTACCGCACCGGGCGGGTCGATTTGGAGCGCAGCCTTCGTGGGCAGTGCGGGGCGTGCCACCAGCCGCGCAGCGCGCTACCGAAGCGCCCGGCGGCCGAGGAGAAGTGCCTGGGCTGCCATGTCTTGGACGCCAGCGACGCGCGCGCCCCGGAGCAGATCTCGAAACTCTGCTTCCACTGCCACGGGAACCAGGGCACCGAAACGCAGCGCATCTCGGCCACGCTTTCGCCGGTAATGGATGAGGCGGCCTACCGGCGGACCACCCACGCCAGGCAGGCTTGCACGGCCTGCCATACCACTGCTGCGGCTTTCTGGCATGGCCACCAGGCGAGGGTAAGCTGCGAGGGATGCCATTCCGGCCCCACGCCGGCCCGCGGCGCACCGGCGGCGCCGCACTATGCCAAGTTCACCGACAGCCCGCATATCGGCGTGGAGTGCCGCGCTTGCCATGCCGGCGGGGGACGGGTGGAGCAGGACGACGTTTCGAAGCAGGTGATCTGGGAAAGCGCCACCCGGCCCGGCGCGGTTTCCGGGGTGCATGCCATCACCAGGGCCGCGCGGAAACAGGACTGCCAGCGGTGCCATGTATCGGGGAACCGGGTGGGCGCGGCGGCCATGGTGCTGCCTGGGAAGGGTGTGCTGTGCATGCCCTGTCATCTGTCGAGCCCCACGGCGACCGACGCGACCACCATTGCCGGGCTGGGCGTTTTTCTGTTCGGCGTGGCGGCTGCGTTTTCGGTCTGGCTCACCGGACGGATTCCGGGCGTTAGCGAGCGGAAGCGGGCGCTACGCCGCGCGCCGGCGGCCCTCAAGGCGCTGCTGCTGGATGGCATCCTCCAAAGGCGGCTCTTCAAGCAGTCCCGCGCGCGATGGGCGATTCACTCGGCGATTCTCCTGCCGTTCGTTTTCCGGTTTGCGTGGGGTATCGCCGGTCTGATTGCCGCCCACCTGTGGCGCCACTCCACGTGGTACGAGTTTCTGCTGAATAACAACGACCCGGCCACGGCGCTGCTCTTCGATCTCACCGGAATCCTGGTGATCGCGGGCGCGCTGGCGGCCGTGGCGCGCGGGATCGCCAAGCGGCGGGAGCGTTTGCCGGGCCTGCCCAAACAGGACTACGCCGCGCTGGGCCTGCTGGGCGGCGTGGTGATCGCCGGATTCCTGCTGGAAGGCATGCGCATCGCCATGACGGGCGTCACCTGGGGCGCATCCGGGGCTTTCATCGGGTACCCCGTCAGCCGGCTGTTCGCGGGCTGGAAGGCGCCGGCCGGCGTCTACGGCTACGCGTGGTACGGGCACGCCATATTGACGGCCGCATTTGCGGCGTACTTGCCGTTCAGCCGCATGTTCCATATCCTGGTGGCGCCGGCTTCGCTCGCCGTTCGGGCGGTGAAGCACGGCGGGCGCCCGGCGCAGGTCGAACTGAGGAGTTGTCATGATTGACGAGCGCATCAAACTAGAGCTGATCCGGATCGTGGGAGCGCAGAATTTCACGGACAACCTGATCGATATGGTGTCCTATTCCTACGATGCCTCCGAGCACCGGGCGCGGCCCTCGTGCGCGGTGTGGGTGGAAACCACGGCGCAGGTTTCCGAAGTCATGAAGCTGGCCAACCGCGAGAGGATTCCGGTGACGCCGCGAGGAGCGGGCACGGGTCTCTCGGGGCTCTCGGTGCCGGTGAACGCGGGGATTGTGATGGACCTCACGCGCATGAACCGGATTCTGGAGCTGCGCATCGAAGACCGCCTGGCGGTGGTGCAGCCCGGCCTGGTATACGCCGATCTGGAAAAGGCGCTGGCGCCGCACGGCTTCTTTTTTCCGCCCGACCCCTCCAGCGGCAAGGTCTGCACCATGGGCGGCACGGTGGGCACCAATGCGGGCGGCGTAAAGGGCGCCAAGTACGGCACCACGCGCGATTACGTGCTGGGGCTCGAAGTGGTGCTGGCCGACGGCCGCATCATGCGCACCGGCGGCAAGACCATCAAGAACGTGTCCGGTTACGACCTGACGCGGTTGTTCGTGGCCTCGGAAGGCACGCTGGGAGTGGTCACCGAGATCGCGCTGAAGATCAATCCCAAGCCGACGGCGACCACCACCGCCATGGCCACCTTCAACGATCTGGAGGACGCCGGACGGGCCGTGGCGGAGGTGATGCGCAGCGGCATTCTGCCCAGCGTGCTGGAGATCCTGGGCCGCGAGACCATCCTGGCCATTAATCAGAATACCGACCTCAACCTGCCCGAGGTGGAAGCGCTGCTGCTGGCCGAAACCGACGGCTACACCCAGGCGGAGACCGATTTCCAGATGGGGAAAGTGGTGGAGGTGTTCCGGCGCAACAAGCCCGGAATGGTGAAGCTGGCCGGCTCGCAGGAGGAAGCCGCGCAGCTTTGGAAGGCGCGCAAATCGGCCTACGCGGTGCTGGCCCGCATCAAGAGCCACTTCGTGCTGGAGGACGTGACGGTGCCCATCGGCAGGGTTCCGGCGCTGCTCAAGGGCATCCAGGCCATCGCCAAAAAGCACTCGATTCAGATCGCCACTTTCGGCCACGCGGGCGACGGCAATCTGCACCCGCAGATTCTGTACGATGGCTACGATCCCCAACAGGTGAAGAGCATGGAGGCCGCCAGCGACGAGTTGTTCCGGCTGTCCATCGAACTGGAGGGGACGCTGACCGGCGAGCACGGCATCGGGCTCTCCAAGGCCGCGTTCATGACGCTGGAACACGACGCGGTGTCGCTCGAAATGATGCGCACCGTGAAGCGGGCCTTCGATCCCAACAACATTTTGAACCCCGGAAAAATGGCGCTGGACGCCGCGTAGGAACGGAGACGCGATCATGGAAGCCAAATACGATTTCGAGCGTAAATACCGGGAGCAGATTCTGCGCTGCTCGCGCTGCGGATTCTGCCAGGCGGTGTGCCCGGTCTACGGGGCCACGCTGCGGCCCGGATTGAACGCCCGCGGCAAAATGCTCCTCCTCAAGGAAGTGATGGACGGGCGGATCGACCTCTCCAACGAGTTGATCGAGACGCTGTTCCAGTGCACCACCTGCGCCAGTTGCACCCACAACTGCCCTTCGGGGGTCGAGGTTCCGGAGATCGTCAAGGTGGCGCGCAAGGACATGGTGGACATCGGCTCGTGCCACCCGGCTTTCACCGGGATGCACGACGTGCTGCTGCATCACAACAACATCTATGCCGAGGACGAAGCCGAAGATTTCGGACGCGAGAAGAAGCCGCAGGCGCGGTACGTTTTCTTCGCCGGGTGCGTGGGCCTTTACCGCGAGACCGAAGCCACCGAAGCCGCCCTCGCGGTGCTCGATAAGTTGGAAGTGGATTACACGCTGATCGAAGAGGCGTGCTGCAGCGGCGTGCTCGAAGACGTGGGTTTCCACCTCAACAGCGCGCTGGTGGAAACCAACATCGAGCGCATTCTGGCCACCGGCGCGGAGGCCGTGATTACCGGCTGCCCCTACTGCGCGCGCACGCTGAATGGCAAGACGCAATACGCGCCGCTGCGCGCCAAGGGCGTGATCATCATGCACATCTCCCAGTTCCTCAAGGATTACGACCTGGGCGTGCAGACCGACAAGAAGGTGACTTACCACGACCCGTGCGACTTAGGCCGGCATTGCGGCATTTACGAGGAGCCGCGCCAGACCATCCGCAGGCTGGCGCCGAACTTCATGGAACTGCCCCACCACCACGCCGACGCTTTGTGCTGCGGCGCCGGGGGCGGCGTGCGCGGCGCCTATGCCAAGAACTCCATCGACATGGCCCGCCGGCGGCTGCGCGAAGTGGAGGAGGCGGGCGCCGAAGTGGTGCTCACCGAGTGCAATTCCTGCGTGCACAACCTGGGCAACGCGAAGTTGCGCAAGCAGAAGTTTACGATTTGTACCACAACGCAATTCATTCACGACCTCATGGAAGAGGCCGAATAATCGAGGAAGGTGCCTTATGGAATTCGAAGGTTATAACATGCCAGACGAGTTGTACTACGAGCCCAACCATTATTGGGTTCGTCCGGAGGGTGACGTGCTGGTGATGGGCATGGACGATTTCGCCCGCAAGCTGGCCGGACAGATTGTCTTCGTGCAGCTTCCCGAAGAGGGCAAGGCCATCAAGCTGGGCAAGAAGTTCGCCGCCGTGGAATCGGGCAAGTGGCTGGGCAAGGTATACGCTCCGGTCTCGGGCGAGATCGCCGCCGTGAACGAAGAACTCGAGACCAATCCCGGCTTGATCAACCAGGATTGCTACGGCGTGGGCTGGATGTACAAGATCAAGCCCGACGATATAGGCGAAGTGCAGAACCTCTTGCATGGCACGGAAGCCGTGCAGAAATGGCTGACAGAGGAGATCGCGAAGTTCGCCAAGGGATTGTAGGGGAATAACCACAGATGAACACGGATAAACACAGATAAGCAGCACGCGTTCATCTGTGTTTATCCGTGTTCATCTGTGGCCCAACTTGCTTTTTCGAACTGTTAGTAAATGGCTAATCGGGATTACACGGCCGGTCAACTTTTCGAGATGGACGCCTGCACCAAGTGCCGGGTTTGCGCGCAGGTCTGCCCGGCGGTGGCGGCGTCGCAGGACCCGGAGCTGTCGGCGGTGTGGCGGGTTGGCGCGCTGCGCGCCATCCTGGAAGGCCGCGGCGGGCTGCTGCAGCGCCTGTTCGGCGGCCTCCTCGGCAGCCAGCCTCCGTCCGAAGAGGCGCTGAAGCACTTCAGCGACACGGTCTTCAAGTGCACGCTCTGCGCCAACTGCGAAGAGGTTTGTCCGGTGGGCATCGGCCTCAAAGACCTGTGGCTCTCGCTGCGGCTGGACATGGTGCATTCCGGCTCGTATCCCGCCAAGATCGACATGATCCGGAAGAACCTGGCCGCCAGCCGGAACGTCTTCGCGGAGGACAACGAAGAACGCGCCGCCTGGGTGGACGACATGCGCAACGCGCCCGACGAGGGCTTGGTGAAGGACCGCGCCGAGGTGGTGTACTTCACCGGGTGCGTGTCGGCTTTCTTCCCCATGGCGCAGAAGATCGCCATCTCGCTGGCCGAAATCATGCTGGCCTGCGAGGTGGATTTCACGCTGATGGGCGAAGAGGAATGGTGCTGCGGCTTTCCCCTGCTGGGCGCAGGGCTGAAGGACCAGTTCCAGGAATTCGCCGATCACAACGTCGCGGCCGTGCGGGCCAAGGGCGCTAAGAAAGTCGTGTTCGCCTGCCCGTCCTGTTACCAGATGTGGCGCGAGCACTATCCGTCCGGGGTCGGGATCGCGCACGCCTCCGAATTCCTCCTGGACCTGTTGCGCGAAGGGCGCGTGCCCATGAAAGAAACGCCGCTCACGGTCACTTATCACGATCCTTGCGACTTAGGCCGCGGCGCGCGCGTGTTCGATGCCCCGCGCGAGGCGATCCGGTCCATCCCCGGCGTGCGCCTGGTGGAGTTGCCGCGCAATCGCGAGGATTGCCAGTGCTGCGGCGGCGGCGGCAACCTGGAGATGCTGGACGGCGCGCTCTCGACCGAAATCGCCAGGCGTAAGATCGAGGAAGTCGTGGCCACCGGCGCGCAGGCGGTAGTTACTTCCTGCCAGCAATGCGTGCGGACCATGAACACTTACGTCCGGCGGAACAAGATACCGGTTGAGGTGCTGGATCTGACGCAGTTGGTCCGCAAGGCGCTACAGACGCGGTAGCGCGGGAAACCGGCGCAGCGTCCGGATTGCCATTGCTGCGGAGACGTGCTGCAATCGAACCATGGATGTGCCAGGGGTGGGCAGCGGCCCAACAGGCACGGAGTATTCCAGCGCACCCGGCGCGGTGGCGGGGCCGAAAGGCCGGGCGGTGCGCGCGGCTCCCCAGGCCCCGGCGGTGCCCGACGACGCCATTGGCGCGACCCTGCGCCAACTGTCCAAGCCGGACGTTTTGAGATTTCTCGAGATCGTCGAACGCTCGCCATCGCCGGAGATCGCGGCGCGCCTGGATGGCGTGCTTCAGGCGTCGATTCAAGCCGCGGCGGAAGGCGATGTGCCGCGGGCGCTGGTCAAACTGGCGGAGTTCGCCGCGCTGGACCCGCGGCGGGCCGAGGCTCTCGACAGGGAACCGGGTCTCGCGTCCATTCATCGGGAAGTGGAACAGTTCATGTCGCGGCTGGCATCCGCGGCCCACGTGGATGCGGAAGCGCGGCTGGATCGGGCGGCGCATCTGCTCGGAGCGGCGGGCGCGAAGGAACCGCCGGGGCAGGAGTCCGCGCCCCGGATCGCCATGGTGGTTGCGGGCCGTTTGCTGGAAGCGGGTGGTTATGCCAACTGCATTCGCTCGGCGCAGTTATCGCAGGCATTGATCAATCAGTACGGCTTCGCCGCCACTCCGGTTCCACCCGTTCCGGCGGAGGCGAGCGGCGTTTCGATGGACTTCGAGCGCGCCCTGCTTGGCTGGCGGCATCGGTGGAGGCCATGGATCGGAAGTCTGTGGCTGCGCGCGCCGCTCCTGGTGCTGCTGCTGGCGTGGTTTGCCGCGGGGTTTGCGGGCGGCTCCATTTTTGCGCTGCTGCGCTCCTGGTGGCCGCAGACCTGGCCCGAATCCCTGGTGGCGGGGGGATTCGAAGTTTGGGGAGTGGGCTTCCTGGCGCTGGTGGGGTTCGGGTTTTATGCGAGGGTGCGTGGGGTGAGGTAGCCTCGGCGAGGGGTTCGAAGCGTGGCCTTGGCCGATGCAGTGGCGGGAACCGTCCGGTGAAAGTTCATATCTGAAACCCGACCGGCCAAGGTAACACCGCGCACACCCGCCCGGTTCCCGCCCCTACTCCTCCAACTGCCCCCTGATCGTCACCAGGTCTTCCTCGTCCGGCTGGAACGGGAAGCTGCGGATGTCGTCGCCGGGGGTGCAGTCGCCGAAGGGGCGGTTGCAGGCCACCGCGCCGGTCTCATCCGGGCAGCCGCTGGTCATGAACGGAACGCCGGTCGCGATCGCCTGCCGGGCGCGCTCCTCGGCCGCGCCGAAGCTAGTCAGCCGGCCGCGCTCGTCGAAGGTGAACGTGTCCGCTGAGGCGAGGTCCTCGTCGATCAGGTACCGCGCCAGTTGCACGCGCCGGTATTGGCCCACGGGCGGCTGCGGGTGCGCGGCCAGGCGCGAGCCGGCCTCGGGGAAAAACGAGAACAGGTGGGTGGATCCGCCGGCCTGGCGGATGCGGCCGATCAGGCGAATCATCTCCTCTTCGGTTTCGCCCAATCCCACAATCAGGTGGACGCCCACGCGGCCGGGCACGAAGACCGCCAGCGCCTCCTCGAAGAAGCGCCAGTAGCGTTCCCAGCGATGCGGCCCGCGGACTTCCCGGGCGCGGTGGCGGTCGAAGATGGGCTCGGTGGCGGCGTCCACGGCGATGCCCAGGCGGTCGATGGGAATCGCGCGATAATACTCCAGATCCGCGCGCGTGAGCAGCGTGGGGTTCGAGAGCACCGAAATGGGCACCTCGGGAAGTTCGCGGTGCAGCCGTTCGAGGATGGCGCGCGCGTCGCGGGCCACGCGCGGGTGGGTGATCGTGGACAGGCACACGCGCTTCACCGCCGAGAGCCGGGCGCGCGAGCGGGAGACGACCTCGTCGAGCGAAACCACCGGCCACGGCACGCGGATGAAACTCTTGCCTTCGTAGCTGCCTTCGCGAAGGCGCTGCAGGCCGCAGTAGGAGCAGTTGGCGGCGCAGCCTTCGTCGTAAGTCATCAGCAGGTTGATGCAGTGCAGGCAGGCGCCGCGATAGAACCAGCCGGGCGCGAGGCCGAGCGTCATGGCCGCGGCCAGGCTGATGCGCAGGTACTCGGGACTTTCCAGGCCGGCGGCCGGCGTTGGTGGCGTCATGGGTTTCTCTCGAGGGGGATTGGGATGAGGCCCGGCGGCGCGGCGCCGAGCGAGCAGCAGGTCTGGCGAAAGCCGGCGTCCACGCCCAGCGAGCGGGCGTAGGCGACGCTCTCGTCGGAATAGAGCGCCACGCGGTTCACCCCGGCGTCTATGGCGAGGCGCTCCAGCGCCCGGCGGTACTCGCCGCGCGGGCGGGCGCAGCCGAGAGCGATCTCGCTCGCCGGAAAGAGCAGGCGCGATTCCCCCAGCAGGCGGGCGGCCTCGTCCAGCGCGGGCGGCAGCGCGCCGGCCATGGGCGTGGCGGGAAGCGGCATCAGCACCACCCAGACCAGCAGTTTCGGCGGGTAGCGGCGAAGGATTTCGAGCGCCCGCCGCTCGCCCACAATCCTGCCCGCATGGATGCCCATCACCACGTGCGGCACCACCTCGAGCCCGGCCGCCTGAAGCGCGTCGAGCGAGGCGTCCAGCAGCGCCGCGCCATCGGGCAGGTGCATCACCTCGCGCCAGGTCTCTTCGGCGCCCACGATATCCAGGTTGGCCTGGTCCACGCCGGCCTGCTTCAGCGCCGCGGCCGTAGGGCCGTCCAGCATGCCGCTGTGAATGGAAAGGTGCAGCGCGGTGCGGCGCTTCACTTCGGCCAGGGCGTCCAGAAAGCGGCTCCAGGGCAGGCGGCCGCGCGCATCGCTGCCGCCGGTGATGAGGAAGCCTTCCACCCCGGCGTCGCACAGGCGCAGGCAGACATCGATCAACTGGCGCGGCGATTGAGCGGCGGGCATGCGCTTGAGAATCTCGCCCGAGCAGTGGTCGCAGCCCAGTCCACAGGCCGGTCCGGTGATGGAGACGGCGGGGTAGCGGCCGCGCACGCCATCCATGAGGAACATGCCCGGCAGGTAAAACACCACGCGCTTGCCGAAGCGCGCCCAGGAGTGCGCCTGCGCGCGCGCCAGCAGAAGGCCTACGGGTTCAGCCGTCATGAAAGCTCTCCGGAAAGGCGATCCAGGTGCGGCGGATCAGCCGCTCGAAACTGCCCTGGTTCCACCCGTCGCACTGCGTGCGGCGATGGCGCAAGGCGCGATTGAGCGAATGGCCAAGCGCGCCGCGCCATTCCTCCTCGTAGGTTTCGAGCGTGCCCAGGGCCGCTTCGCCGGCCGCCTGCCCGCACTGAATGGCGGCGGAAATGCCGCTGCCGGTGATGGGATCGGTCTGGCCCGCCGCGTCGCCGGCCAGCGCCCTGCGGCCGCGCACCGTGCGCGCGGGCGGGCCGCCCACCGGAATCAAGCCGCCGGTTCGGGCGCGCGTGGCGCCGGGGGCGATCGCGCCGCGCTCGCGCAGCCCCGCCAGAAACGCGTCCAGCAGCCGGGGCAGCCGGGCGGCCGCCGGACGCGCCACCGCGACCCCCACGTTGGCCCACGCGCCCTTGGGAAACACCCACCCGTACCCGGCCAGAAACTCGGGCCGGAAGTGGGCCTCGGTGTGCCGCATGGGCGCGGCCAGCGGCGCTTCCACCTGCAAGCCGTAGACGAACTCGGCGGGCGCGCATTGCATGGAGCGGGCGGTGAGGGAAAGCGGCCCGTCCGCGCCCACGATCACGCCGGCGGTGAGCCGCTGTGCGCCCACGGTCACGGCGCCGTCTTCCACGGAAGACACCGCGCAGCCGGTCCACAGCGTGGCGCCCGCGGCCACCGCGCGGTCCGCCAGGTGCCGGTCGAAAACCGCGCGATTCAGGATCACGCCGGGCCACTCGTTTTCGGCGGCGAGCGCTCCGGCGATGAAGGTGCGCAGGGTGGCCACGCCCTGCGCCACGGCGGCTTCGGGCGCGTCCACGGCGCCCGCCAGCAGGCGCGGGATGTACTCGGCGCACTGCACCGGAAAACCCACGCGGCGCCGCCGCTCGACCATCAGCACGCGCCAGCCGGCGCGCGCCATGGGCAACGCGGCCGCGCTACCAGCCGGGCCCGCGCCGATCACGATGGCGTCCCAGGGGGTGGTCATCGCGCGGCCTCAGGCGGGATGCCATCCCGCCGCAGGTTGCCAACCTGCCCCACAAGGCAACCCTCGCGCACGGCCAGTACTTTTTCCAGCAGCCGCAGGTTGATGTGCGTCTGGCGGTCGAAAACGCCGCGATAGGCGTCGCGCGCCTTGCCCAGGTCGTAGCAGGTGGTGCTGTCCATGTTCACCAGGATGCCGGGCACACCGGCGCGCTCGAAATCGCGCGCGTGCTTGGTGTAGAAACCCTCGCAGCAACAGCCGATGAAGCCGCCGCTCCGCTCGTCGCGGATGCGCCCAAGCTGGTCCCGCAGGTTCTCGAAATTCAAAATGGTGACCGGCTTGAGCGAGTGGGCGCGCGCCATGCCGTAACCCTCGCCGATGGAGCACTGGCTGCACTCCACGCAGCCATCCTGCCGGCGCAGCGCGCACTCCAGGTGCTTGGCGCAGTAAGGCAGCAGAAACCATCCCCACTCCTGCCGCATGACTTCGGAAAGGCTGCCGCAGACCGGAAACAGCTCGTTGGTTTCCTCGTGGCTGAATCCCAGGCTGAGATAGGCCAGCTTGTCCAGGGCCTTGCGGAAAACGCTCGCGAAATCCTCCGCGCAAAGCGAGGCGAACGGGCTGGCGGCGCCCTGGAAGAACTCCGCCAGGATGGCTTCCACCGCGTCCATGCGCGCCGGGGCGTCCTTGAAGCGGCTCTCCAGATCGTAGACGGCGCGCCCCGGCGATGCGAAGAAGTCGCCGCGCAAATTGGCCGAGCGGATGCGCCCGCGCGCCCGATCGGCGTCGAGCAGCAGGTGAATCGCGCCGCCGCGCCCGCGATGGATGGCTTTCAGCATCAGGCGCGAACTGGGACCGGTGCGGCGGCCGATCCAGCTTTCGGACTGGAACCCGGGCAGCGCGCCGCGCAGGCGCTCCCGCTCGCCGGGCGTCAGCGGCGAGCGCACCCACTCCACGCCGAAGTCCGCGGCGAAAGCCCGCGCCACGGCTTCCTTGATGGCGGAGGCTTGGGGCGTGTAGCCGAGTTCGGCGCGCAGGGTGGTGACGCGCTCGCGCAAGGAATCGATCTCGTGGGCGTTGAGCTTCTCCATGGGGACGCGCAGCGCGTGCAGCATGGTGGGGACGTCGAGATCCACCAGCAGGGTGCCCTGAAACAGGAACGCCGCGCCTTCGGTGGTGCCGCCGGTGCCGGCGATCTTGCGCCCGCGGACTTCGATATCGTTGCGCGGGCGGAACGACGCCTGGATGCCGCAAAGTTCCCGCAAGGCCCCGCAGAACACGCGCGCCAAATGCTCGGAGAGCGCCGCGGGCGTGGCCTGGAAGCGCGGGTCGTCGCGGCTGGCTACGATCTCCCACCCGATGTGGCACGGCTCGAAGAGAATCGCGCCCCCGCCGGTGATGCGCCGGTTCACTTCCAGGCCGCGCTCGCGGCAGAACTCCAGGCGCACCTCCTGATCCAGTTGCTGGTGGCAGCCCACCAGCACGCTGGGCGCGGAGAACTGCAGGAAGCGAAGCGTGTTGGGAGACGCGCCTTCCGCCCGGGATTCCAGCAGGATCCGATCGAGCGCCATGTTTTCGGCCGCGCTCAGGAAGCCCGTGTCCAGAAGCCGCCATTCGGGGTTGGGTTGCATGTGGCGGAGCGGTGCGACGGCGCGACAAGCGGCCCGCCGCCGGATTAAGCACCAGTATATCCGAAGTACGGGTTCGCGGCCGGCTCTGGCACGGAACCCGCTTTCGAGGGAATCGTGGAAGATCGGCTGCCTCGGGAGCACTGTGACCTCCGGACGGGAATTCGCGGGGCCGCTCAGCGCTTGGAACTCGGGGCGAGGGGCCGCGCCGAGCCGTATCGGGGGAGCGAACTGTCGCCCGCTACCCTTTTTCGCCGCTCGGCAAGCAGACGGCAGCCTTCCCGGCGGCCATAGAGGGTGGCGAACCACCGAGTGACCGACGGCTTGCCCGGGTCGGGCATCCCCTCGATCAGACCGAGGGCCACCATTTGAAGGATGACCTTCCCGAACGAAGTCCTGGGGACAACTGGGTGCTTCCAGTCGGACGGCGGGCGAGGGAAATCCCCCAAAGCCAACTTCTTCTCGTCGTTCTCCCGCGCCAGCGCGACCAAGGTGGACGCGATGACCTGGTCCTCGACCGCAGCCCCGAAGGTTTGCGGAAGGACCGCCTTGATGATATCCTCCCAGGCGAGGTTGAAGGTTGAAATGTCCCCGTCGGGGAATTCGATCCAGATGCTCGTAGTATCTTGTCCGCTCGCCAGATCCTCGATTCCCGCGGGCGGGTTTCGGCGTCTTGCCTGCTCCAACTCTGCGCTCATCGAGTCCATTTCCCGGCGCACCCGCAATAACTCGTCCTTCAGCTTGTCGTCCGCGGCTTCGGATGCTCTGATCCAACCAACCCCCGGCCGCGTCTTCTTAAGGTGCAGCACGCCCGTCAGCACTGCATTAGTCAACTCCCCACGGTCGCCCCATAACTTGCAGTGCTTCTTTTGGAGTTCAGCGCGAAAGTCGTTGAAACGTTTCCGCCCCTCGTCGCTGCCCTCACTCTTATCCACCGGCAAGGATTCGGGCTTCGAGTGTAGCAGCGCGATCGTCGGCTTCCCGGCCGCAAGGGCATGCTCATACTCCAGGTGGATGTAGCTCTTCCCCGTAGCCTTGTCAATTGTCCCGTACCGCCCGCCGAGAATAACCAGGTAGTAGTCCGAATCGTCGATGACACTCCTAATCAAGGTCAAGGAGTCATCGTCTGCAGCCGGGAATAACTCCATTCCGGCCGGGAAACAGTCGAGCTGAAGCAATGCGCTGGTGACAGCGGCGCGTTCCTCGCGAAGGTCTTCGAACGTCGAACTGACGAAGACCTGATACCGCTTGTCCACGAAGTCTATCGTAGACCCTTTGGCGAAGCAGCACCAAACCGCGGGCTCCGCCGCGCTACTCCCCGATCAGCCGGATCGATCCGATGCCGCCTTCCACCGTGATGTGAACGCGCACCTTGGCGCGCTCGTAGGCGTCGTTGACCCAGTGGCCGTCGACTTTTTGGAGGTTCTGCGCGTCGATCGACCCGATGCCGCCGGAGGCTTCCGCGTACACCCCCACCGACGACGGCAGCCGGACGGTGGCTTCGCCCACGCCCCCGTGGATGCGGACGTTGTAGTCGTTCCTGGGGTTGCCGCGCAGGTCCATCTCGAGTTTGCCCACGCCCATATCCACCTGCACGCCGCGCAGCGGGAGGCTTCCCAGGTCGAGTTCCGCCTGGCCCGCGCCGAATTTCACGTTGAGGTACAGGGGCACGTCCTGGCTCAGGCGAAGATCCCATTCGTTCTTGGAAGAGCCCATGGTGCCGTTGTGGTGGCCGTTCTGGGTGATGGTGAGGTTTCCGCGCGCGCCCTGTGGTTCGTAGCGGACCTCCGGCTTCCAGTCGGCGACGTTGTAGGTGAAGTAGGCCTGGGCCAGCTTGTGTGTGCCGGTGCCCAGTTTCAGGTCCCCGGCGCCCACATTGAGATCGAGATGAAGCTCCCCGACCGAGCCGCGCTCAAACGATTGAGAGTCGTATTGGGTGGGGCCGGTGCGATCCATCGTGCCAACCACGCAGCCGGACAGGAACAACAGCGGGCAAAATACCCCGGCCGTGGCCGGGAGGCGACTGAATTTCATGGCGCACCTTCCAAAATCTATACGACGGGTTGCATGGGTTCGTTCCCTTGGTATTACAATAAGCGTTCCATTATGGACGAACATTCCAAGTTTCTGCTCGCCGACAGCCAGATTCCGGCGGTGTGGGTAAATGTGCTGCCGGATTTGCCGGAGCCGCTCGCTCCGCCACTCCACCCCGGGACGCGCGCGCCGCTGGCGCCGCAGGACCTGGCGCCCATCTTCCCCATGGAATTGATCATGCAGGAGTTCTCTCCTCAGCGCGAGATCGACATCCCCGGCGAGGTGATGGACATTTACCGGTTGTGGCGGGCCACGCCGCTGTACCGCGCCCGCCAACTGGAGAAGGCGCTGGACACGCCCGCCCACATCTATTACAAGTACGAAGGCACCAGCCCGGCGGGCAGCCACAAGCCCAATACGGCCATCGCGCAGGCCTATTACAACAAGCGCGCCGGCATCCGCCGCCTGGCCACTGAAACCGGCGCCGGCCAGTGGGGCAGCGCGCTGTCGCTGGCGTGCCAGCTTTTCGGCATGGAATGCACGGTCTACATGGTGCGCGTCAGCTACGACCAGAAACCCTACCGCCGCATGATGATGAACGTCTGGGGGGCGGAGGTTTTTCCCAGCCCCAGCGATCACACCAACACCGGCCGCGCGGTGCTGGCGGCGCATCCGGATTCCCCGGGCAGCCTGGGGATCGCCATTAGCGAGGCGGTGGAGGATGCCGCCACCCATGACGATACCAACTACTCTCTGGGCAGCGTGCTCAATCACGTCCTGTTGCACCAGACCGTGATCGGGCAGGAAGCCAAGCTGCAGATGCGGATGGCCGGCGAGGAACCCGACGTGGTCATCGGCTGCTTCGGCGGAGGCAGCAATTTCGGCGGCCTGGCGCTGCCCTACGTGCTCGACCGGCTGGCGGCGCGCAAGGACGGCCGGAAAGCCCCGCGGATCGTCGCCATCGAGCCCACCGCCTGCCCCAGCCTCACGCGTGGCAGTTTTGCTTACGACTATGGGGATACCGCCAAACTCGCTCCATTGGTGAAAATGTATACACTCGGGCACGATTTCGTGCCGCCAGGCATCCATGCCGGTGGCCTGCGGTACCACGGCGCGTCCCCGCTCATCAGCCACCTGGTGCACCTGGGAGAGATTGCCGGGAAGGCCTATACGCAGCTCCGGGTCTTCGAGGCGGCGGTGCAATTTGCCCGAACCGAAGGCATTCTTCCGGCCCCCGAATCGGCCCATGCGATTCGCGCCGCCGTGGACGAAGCTATTGAAGCCAAAGAGGATGGCCGTCAGAAAGTCATCCTGTTCTGCCTCAGCGGGCACGGGCATTTCGACCTGTCCGCTTATGAGAACTACCTCTCCGGCAAATTGCAGGATTACGAGTACCCGGGGCGCGATATCGACGAGGCCCTAGCAGACCCGACGCGGTAAGGAAGCCCCGGTGGAGTGCCTAGGTACTAAGCAAAATCTGGGGCGGAATACCCTCATTCCAACAGTTGCCTCCGGGCGGCGGGGGTGCTAGACTCGTCATGGATGGGCTAGTACCAGGATAGCCCACATTGTAGGTAGCAGTCGATGCTGGCGAGCATTCTCATCATCGGGTTTTCGGGAGTCCTGTTCGTGTATTGGTTTCGCGCGACCTGCGGGATCCTGCTTCGGAACCATGCGGAACAGTCCGTAGCCGCCCCCATCGCCGCCAGCGACCAGTTCAGCTTCCCGCAAGTGCAGATGATGCTGCAGACCGCGCCGGAATTGGGTTCTCTGCATAGGCTTTTGAACCATGACTTCCGCGTGCTCACCTACCTGCGGCAGCACGCCGCCAGTCTCGAAGCCGCCTCCATGGAAGATCGGCTCCTGATTCTGGATTACCGCATCATGCAGTGGTACTTCCGCCTGATGAACACGGCCCTCCCCAGCCAGGCCCGCAGCGCCCTCTCCGAGATGGCCACGGTGGTGGGCGTTCTGGCTTACAAGTTGGGCACGCAAGCCGGCGTGTGAACAAACGCAGGCCCGTTCAACCTGATCCTTTCCTAATCCAAACCCCTTAGTTGGGGTGCAGTGTCAACACGCCGATGCGCGACTGCGCGCTGCTGGCGCTGCACAGCAGGTCGCCTTCGAAAACCTGGCAGCTATCGACGGAATAGGGCAGCGGGTACTTCCGCCAGTGCGCCCCGCCATCCGCGGTGTACAGAACGTTCTGCCCTTCGAAGCCCTTCGACTGTGGGTTGTCCTCTTCGGTCACGAACAGGAAACCGGTCTTTGCGGAGACGAACCGCACGATGTCCGCCCACCACCGCGTGGTTCGCAACGGCGGAGTGCCCAGTGGAAACCAGATCTTTCCACCGTCGGAAGTGGCGAGGATGCGGATTTGATCGTCGCCCTTGTGCTTGAGAACGAGCCAGCCGCGGTTCCGGTCGAGAAAGGTGATCTCGCGGATTTCGGGCCAGCCGGACGGTAGCGTGGTGCGGAACTCCTGCCAGGAGTCGCCGCCATCGAGGGTGCGAAACAGTAGAAGATCGGCGCCGTCGTGACCGGTAACCCAGCCGACCCGGCCTGAGAGGAAGCGCGTGCGCTCGACCCGTTTCAAGTGCGGAATCGATACGGTCTCCCAATGCCGGCCGCCGTCGGAAGTGCGGACGATGCCACCAGAGTCGTCGACGCCAAACTCGTGAGCGATGCCGCTAGCCCCATCGGAGAAGGCCATGTCCACTGCGGTCGTCTCGTTGGAGACTTGCCGCCAATGTCCACCGGCGTCATCAGTGCGAAACAACTTCGGCTCGGCGATGGAGCAGGGGACGTTCCAGCAACCGAACCACCCGGTTTCTCTGTCCAGGAACCAAAACGATGGAGGCACGGCGTACTCCGTGCTGAGCGGCAACTCCCGCCATGTGCGCCCCGCGTCCGTAGTGTGCAGCAGGACGTAGTTGCCAGCAGCATCCTGCCCCGTGGGGCCGATGGCGACGCCCCAAGCCTCGTTGCGGCTGAGGAACTGAATCTCGCTGAGATCCTCGGCCACCTGGCAGCCCACGCACCGGCCCTCCGTCCACCCAACCGTGAACGGCATGCCCGCGTGCCTACACGCGCAGCCCGCCAGTGCGAGCGCAATCCACGGCAGTAGCCGCGGCCTCATACCTGCCCGTAAGTGGCCGCCGGACCGTGCTTGCGGAAGTGGTGCTTCCTGCGCAGGTCCTCGGAAATCGGAACCGCGGCGGGGTTGATCGCCAGCGTCTGCCACGCCATGTTGGCCAGTTCCTCCACGATCACGGCGCTGTGCACGGCATCCGCGGCGGACTTGCCCCACGCGAACGGCCCGTGGCCGGCCACCAGGATCGCGGGACATCCCAGCGGGTCGCGGTCTCCCATGGCGCGGACAATGGCCACGCCGGTGTTGGCTTCGTACCCGGATTCAATCTCCTCGCGCGTCAGCGGCGCGGTCACCGGGATCGCGCCGAAAAAGTAGTCGGCGTGGGTGGTGCCGAAGCAGGGGATCTCGCGCACGGCTTGCGCCCACGCGGTGGCGTGGCTGGAATGCGTGTGGGCAACCCCGCCGATGGTGGGGAACGCGCGGTACAGCGCGGCGTGCGTGGGCAGGTCGGAGGACGGGCGCAGCCTGCCCTCCACAACCCGGCCGTCCAGATCGGCGATTACCATGTCCGCGGCGGTCATCCGGTGATACGGCACGCCGCTCGGTTTGATGGCCACCAGGCCGTGCTCGCGCGATACGCCGCTGACGTTGCCGAAGGTGTAGATCACCAGGCCGCGCCGCACCAGCTCCAGGTTGGCTTCCAGCACTTCTTCCCGCAGGGATTCCAGCATGGCACTATGCTCTCACGCGCGCGCCTGGGCGGCAATCCGCCGCAACTCCGGCAGCACATCTCCGATGGCCGCCGGCGCGGAGTCCTTCCGCCCCAAGCCGAAGTACAGCTTGCGATAGAGCGCGTACACCTCGGCGCTGCGGGCCGCTTCGGCCGGTTGCGGCTCGACGGCCGCAAACCCCGGACAGAGCGCGTCCTGAGCCTCTTCGATGGTGCGGAACGCGCCCGCCGCCAGAAACGCCACGATGGCCGACCCCAGGCTGGTCACCTCGCCCTTGGGCACCAGGATCGGCTTGCCCATCACGTTGGCGTACACCTGGTTCAGCACCGCGTTCTTCTGCGGGATGCCGCCGCCGTTGATCACCCGCCGCACGGCCACGCCGTGTTCCTCGAAGCGCTCCAGGATCACCCGCGTGTGGAAAGCCGTCCCTTCGATGGCCGCGAACAGTTCGTCCTGCGCGGTGTGCGTGAGACGCCAGCCCAGGCAAACGCCGCCCAGTTCGGGATTCACCAGCACCGTGCGGTCGCCGTTGTCCCAGGTGAGGCGCAGCAGACCGGTGGAGGCGGCGCGGTATCGGTCGAGCCCGCGCGACAGTTCCGCCACGCTCGAGCCGGCGCGGCGCGCGATAGCTTCGAAAATGTCCCCCGTGGCGGAAAGCCCGGCCTCGATGCCGGTGTACCCCGGGTGAATGGATCCCGGCACCACGCCGCACACCCCGGGGATCAGCGCGGGCCGCTCGCCGATAGCCATGATGCAGGTGGACGTGCCCACCACGTTCACCACGTCGCCCGTGCGCACACCCGCGCCAAGGGCGTCCCAGTGCGCGTCGAAAGCGCCCACCGGGATGGGGATGCCGGCGCGCAGGCCCAGCCTTTCCGCCCACTCCGCGGTCAGGCGCCCGGCGATCTTGTCGGAGGTTTCGTAGCGGCCCGCCAGCTTTTCGCGGACGCCCGCCAGCAGCGGATCCACGCCGGCCAGGAAGCTCTCCGGCGGCAGCCCTCCCGCGGCCGCGCGCCACATCCACTTGTGCCCCATGGCGCACACGCTGCGCGGCGCCTGCGCGGGATCGCCGATGCTGCACAGCACCGCGGCCACGTAATCGCAATGCTCGAAGGCGCTGGCGAAGCGCCGGCGCTTTTCGGGGTTGTGCCGCAGCCAGTGCAGCAGCTTGGCGAAGCCCCACTCGGAAGAGTAGATGCCGCCGCACCAGTCGATGGCTTCGAGGCCCTCCCGGCGGGCCGCCGCGGTGATCTCGGCGGCTTCCTTCCACGACCGGTGGTCGCACCACAGGTAGTAGTCGTCCAGCGGCTGCATTTGGGCGTCGACCGGAATCACGCTGCTGCCGGTGGTATCGAGCGCCATGGCTTCGATCGAGTGCCCGTCGATCGCGGCCGCCTCCACGGCGCGGCGCGTGGCCTCGGCCAAAGCCCTCATGTGATCGGCGTGGCTTTGCGTGGCGTAATCGGGATCTTCCTTCTTGCGGAACAGCGGGTACTCGGCCGCTCCCGCGCCCAGGCGCCCGCGGGCGCTATCGAAAACCGAGACGCGAACGCTGAGAGTGCCGAAATCGACGCCGGCTACGATGCTCATGAGGACCTCCGAAGGGTTGTGTGGGGCAGGTTGGCAACCTGCGGCGGGTTGTTAACCCGCCTCCGGGCGAGCTTCGCTCGCCTGGCCGATTGACAATCGGCCGCAGGATGCCATCCTGCCCCACAAACACAAACCTAGCTGTGCTGGTGAACGGTCCAGCCCAGGTACCGCACGGTGGCCTCGCGAACCGCGCTGGCCACGGGGGCCAGGTTGGCCGCCACGTGGTGCTCGAAACCGTGCACGCAGATGAACCGCAGCAGGTCCTGCAGGCGCGGGATGTGGACCACGCCGGCGCCGCCGAAGGTTTCCAGCGGATCGTCGGTGAATTCGGCGTTGCCGACATAGCCCTGTATGCGGCCTTCCCGGTCGTTGGTCGAAAACCGCGCGAAGCTCATGGGCCCCGGCTTCACTAGCCCCACGCAGGTCCCGTAGGTGTTCTCGCGGCCCACCGTGCCGGCGATGATCGCCTGGAAGTCCATCCTGGCTTCCCGGAAGAAATGCTTGGGAAGATTGCTGCAATGGAAGCAGACGGCCTTGTCGGGATCGTCGCCGTAGTTGTTGTTCCAGTCGAGCAGGGCGCTGGGCGTTCCCGACGCCAGTTGCAGGGCGTGCATGCCCACCACGCCGCAGATGTCCACCTCGCAGGCGCTGGACATGAGCCGCTCGCTCATCATGCTCATCACCGTGCAGGGCACCACGCCGAAAAACTCTTCGAGCGATGTCCAGCACTGCACCGCGCTGATGGTGGTCCCGGTCTGCTGCATCCACTCGTCGATCACCGCGCCGAGTTTGGCCATCTTCATCAGGGCCTCGGCGGGCACCTGTTCGGTGGAGACGTACTTGCGGATGGCCTCCAGCTTGGCCTGCGCCGCCGGCGCCGAATCCCCCATGCGCGCGATGCGGCCCAGGATCTCCGAAAGGTCGATGGTCTCGACCGAGATCCCCGCGGCTTCCAGCAGTTTCTCGCTGTAGCGGACCGTGTTGAAGGCCGCCGGCCGCGCGCCGATGGCGCCGATGCGCAGGTTCTTCAGCCCGCCCACCACGCGGCAGGTGGCCGCGAACCACTCCAGGTCCTTGCGGAAGATCTCCGAATCCGGAGCTTCGGTGTGGCGCGAGGTGAGGGAATAGGGGATGCCGTACTGCGACAGGTTGTTGCACGCGGACATCTTGCCGCAGAAGCTGTCGCGCCGGTCGGCGATGGTCATCCGCGCCGGCGTGTCGGGGGTCGCCTGGACCAGCACCGGCACGTTCAGACCGGCCAGCCGCAGGGTGTCCGCGATGCCGCGCTCGTCGCCGAAATTCGGCAGCGTGACGATCACGCCGTCGATCTCGTCGCGATGTTTCCTGAAGAGGTCCGCACAGGCCACCGCTTCTGCGCGCGTCTCCACCGCTCCGTACTTGCTGTCCTCGGGCCCCAGCGCCACCGCGCCGTAGCCGGCAGCTTCAAGAACCGCCAGCATCTCCGTCCGGCCGCTCTTGGCGAGGTGGTCGGGGAAGAACCCGCGGTTTCCGACGATCACTCCAAACGTCACGCGCTTAGCGTCGCTCATAAGATCATTTCCCCTTTCGCGGGGCGAATTTGATGGTGTAGACCGCCCCCATGGCAATCAGCAATCCGCCCCACCAGATGCCGATGTGCAGGTTGCGCACGCCTTCCCAGCGCAGGTTGGCTTGCGCGACGGCGGCCGCCGTGGGCGTTGTCGCCGCCTCGAAAATCCCCGCGCCGCAAATCAGGATGCCGTAGATCAGCAGCAAGGCGCCAATAAAGAACCAGATCGATATCATGCCCGGACGATGCATCGGTCACCTACCAGAAAATAATTTGTATAGCCACAAACACCACGGCCACCACGCCCGCCCAGAAAATCGGCCGCTTGTAAACAGGCAGGTTCCCTTCGCTGGGAATCTTGGTGCACCCGTACACCAGTCCCGCCAGTTCGCTCTCCGGTTTGGGCTTGGTCAGCAGGCTGACCACCACCGTCACCGTCACGCAGATGAGTCCCGACCACAGAGCGCGGAACATGTTCTCGGCCATGTCCTTCGCGTTCGGGGACAGCGCGATGTATCGAAGGGCCGTGGGGTCGTGCTTGACCCACAGGAACATGCCGATGGAGGATGTCGTTCCCGCCAGCAGGCCCCAGAATCCGCCCGCCGGAGTGGTGCGTTTCCACATCATGCCCAGCAGCACCGTGCCGAACAGCGGCGCGATGAAGAAGCTGAACAGCGCCTGCACGTAGTCCATGATGCTTTTGAACGACATCACCAGGTACGCCGTGCCGATGCTCACCAGCACGCCCAGAATGGTGCACCAGCGGCCCACGCTCACGTAATGAGCGTCGCTGGCATTCTTGCGGAAGATGGCGCGGTAAATATCGTAGGTCCACACCGTGGAGAACGCGCTCACGTTACCCGCCATCCCCGACATAAATCCGGCGATCAGGGCCGTGATGCCGAGGCCCAGCAGACCCGGTCCGAAATAGCGGCCCATCATGATCGGCAGGACATAATCGTACTTGAACGGGTGCAGTACGCTGGTGGCGTTCTCGGCCACCAGAAAACCCTTCGGCAGGAACGCCAGTCCCAGCAGCCCCGGCAGGATCACGATGAACGGCACGCACATCTTAAAGGCCGCGCCGATGATGGGCGCCAGCTTGGCGGAGCGCAGGTCCTTGGCCGAGATCACGCGCTGCACCACCAGGAAGTCCGTGGTCCAGTAGCCCATCGAAATGAACACGCCCAACCCGAACACGATGGCCACCCAGTGTATGCCCATGGGGTTGGCTGTGAACGACCCCATGGTGCGCCACAGGTGCGTGAAATCCTGTCCGGGGTAGTTGGCGTGGATGCGCGCCACCATGCCGTTCCAGCCGCCCGCCTCCACCAATCCGATGATGGAAACCAGCAATGCGCCCAGCCAGATCAGCATGAATTGCAGAACTTCGTTGAAGATGGCCGAAAGCAGCCCGCCCAACCCCACGTAAACCGCCACCGTGATCGACGAAACCCAGATGCTGAGGGAAATGTCCCAACCCAACACCACCTGCAGCACCACCGCCATGGCATACATGTTGATGCCGCTCATCAGCACCGTCATGAAGCCGAACGAGAAGGCCGAGAGCGCCCGCGCGGGTTCGCCATAGCGCAGCATCAGATATCCCGGCACCGAGTGGGTTTTGGAGATGTAGTAGAACGGGATCATCACGATCGCCAGCAGCAGCATGGCGGGAATGGCGCCCACCCAATACCAGTGCGCGGCCAGGATGCCGTACTGATACGCCGCTCCGGCCCAGCCCATCAGTTCGAGCGAACCGAGGTTGGCCGCCAGGAAACTCAGCCCGGCTATCCAGGCCGTCATTTCCCGGCCCGCCAGGAAGAAATCCTCGCCGGTCTTGGTGTAGCGCTTCAGGTAGAAGCCGATCCCAAGCACGGCGATGAAATAGAGAACGATAATCGCGAGGTCGACGCTCGAAAGCGACAGCAAGCGTGAACTGGCTTGCAGCACGGCAAGGGGTTGGGTAAGCGTTGGCAAGTGTCTTATCGTATGAACCGGCAGGGCGAATGTCAAGCGGCCGCGCCGGCCATCGGGCCGCGCCATAAACGGGGTCCCGGCTCCCTCGCAGGCCACGGCTCGCCGCCCACGTGCTCGGCCCGGTTCGGCAGCCGGGACCGGCCTGCGGTCCAACCCGTCCCGCTTTCGGGCCACGGCTCGCCGCCCGCTCATGGCCGCGCCGATTTCGGATAGAATTGAGGGTGCTTGCGGAAGCGCTCTCATCATCTAAACCCAGGAGGAGTGCCTTGTACACAGAATTGGCCGCCATGGCTCTGATCATCGGCGGCATGACCGTGGCGAAGGCGGCGACCACCGTGACCAAAGCCGACTTCGGAAAAACGAAAGAAGGTGCGCCAGTGCAGATCTTCACCCTCACCAACAGCCAGGGCATGGAAGCCAGGATCATGACCTACGGCGGTATCGTGGTCTCGCTGAAGACCCCGGACCGCAACGGCGCGATGGCCGACATCGTGCTCGGCTTCGACACCCTCAAAGCCTACGAGGAGAACAACAGCCCGTACTTCGGCGCATTGATCGGGCGCTATGGCAACCGCATCGGCCACGCCAGGTTCTCGCTCGACGGCAAAGAGTACACCCTCGAAAAGAACGACGGCGAGAACACCCTGCACGGCGGCTCCCACGGTTTCAATACCAAAGTCTGGACCCCCAAACAGCTTCCCGATGGCGCCCTGGAACTCACCTACGTCAGCCCGGACGGCGAGGAAGGCTTTCCCGGCACGCTCACGCTGGTGGCGACCTACCGCCTCACCGACAGCGGCGAGCTGAAGATCGACTACGCCGCCACCGCCGACAAGCCCACCGTGGTCAACCCCACCAACCACTCCTACTTCAACCTCAAGGGAGCCGGCAACGGCGACATCCTCGGCCACGTGGTGACGATCCACGCCGGCCGCTTCACTCCCGTGGACGCAGGCCTGATCCCCACCGGCGAATTGCGGCCCGTGAAGGGAACGCCCTTCGACTTCACCAGCCCCACGGCAGTGGGCGCGCGCATCGGCCAGAAGGACGAACAGCTCCATTTCGGCAACGGCTACGACCACAATTGGGTGCTGGACGCGGGCGGCGGCAAGCTGGCCCTGGCGGCCAAGGTGGAGGAGCCCACCACCGGCCGCGTGCTCGAAGTCCTCACCACCGAGCCTGGCGTGCAGTTCTACACCGGCAATTTCCTGGACGGCACGCTCAAGGGCAAGGGCGGCAAGGTGTACGCCCAGCGCAACGGTTTGGCCCTGGAGACGCAGCACTTCCCCGATTCGCCCAACAAGCCCTCGTTCCCCAGCACCACGCTGCGGCCCGGGCAGAAATTCCAGAGCCAGACGGTGTACCGCTTCTCGACCGCGCCGGCGGGGAAGAAGTAGGGGCGAGCGGCGGGGCAGGGTCGCGGCCCGCCCCATGCACGATGCCCAGCAGAGCAACCTGCCCACAGCGAAACGGGAAGGACAGGCCGCCCCGCAGGGGCAGGCGAACGGTGCCTTCCAGGGAGTTCTTGTCAGGCGGCGAAGCTGGCAATGGTATAACAGTGATGTATGGCGGTGCGGTCCGAGTTCGATAGGAAAAAGAGCCGAATCGTCAAGCGAAAGCACGGCGTCAGCCTGCAGGAAGCGCAGGAAATATTCGATCAGGTCTACGTTGTCGACCAAAAGAGCGACGATCCCCAGCAATTTCGCGCCATTGGCTGGTGCCGCGGCCGCCTCTGTACCGTGATCTTCGAAATAAAGCATGACTCCGAAGGCGAGTACTACCACCTCGTTACCGCCTGGAAATCGACCAAAGAGGAGGAGGAAAGCTATGCTGAAAACGTCTAGGAAGACGCGGACTGCCGACGAGATTGCAGAAATGGCGTCTCGTGGCGAGGACGTATCCGCGTACTTCACCAACAAGTTCACCGTGGTCAGACCGGTGCGTCGCGTGAATATCGATCTGACTCAAGGCATGCTGCGGAACCTCGATGAGCGGGCTGCACGGCTCAACATCAGCCGCCAGGCCGTAATCAAGACGCTGCTGGAGCGGGGACTGAGCCACGATCGGGAAAGGAAGCCGCATCCGAGGAAGGCCGGCTGATCCGCGGTCCGGTCGCCCAGCGTTCCATCTGCATTTATCTGCGGCTTTTTGGTTTTGCGGCTCCGCCCAACCTGCGCAACGGTGCGGTACGATATCGGATGCGAGCCATGTCTATGAGCACGCTCGGCGCAGCCCTGACAACCTGGGACGAATTCCGCGAACTGCCGGACGGACGCGACGGGACCCACTACGAACTTCACGATGGGGAGGTGGTCGAGGTGCCGCCGCCAAAGCCGAACCATGTCTATATCCAGAGCCTGTTGGTGCGCTGGCTGACAGCCGGCGCGGAGGGGCGGGGATGGGCCGCGCAGGAGTTTCCCTACCGGCCCGCAACCAACCTTCAGTTCTGGCACGCCGACGTCGCCTACGTGCCCAACGAGGACTGGCAGGAGATGCGCGGCCAGGAATATCCGGTGTACGCGCCTCCGCTGATCGTAGAGGTGCTTTCCCCCTCGAATCGGCCCGAGGAGATTCAGCGCCAGCGTATCGCCGCCTTCTCCGGCGGAACGTGTGAATTCTGGGTGGTCGACCCGGACAGCCGGGCCATCGAGGTGTCATTGCCTGGCCGTCCGTCGCAGATCTATGGCGCTGGCGAGACCGTGCCGGTGGCCGTACTGCCAGGTGTCGCATTCCGGGTCGCGGGGCTTTTCGAGAACTGAATGGCGAGCTCCGGCTGGCAGCCGTGGGAGCGACAGTTTAGCCGGGGGAGCCTCTTGGCGGCGCTTTGGCCGAGCGATCCTGACGAGACGGTCTCCGGTGGCCCATCGCCCGTATACTGAACATGCGGTCATGGAAATGCGATTGGACCCGCGAGAGGCAACGCTGGTGGAGGCCTTCCGCCGTCTTCCGCCGGATGCGGCTGTCGAGCTGTCGGCCCTGGCCGAACGGTTGGCCACGCTCGCACCGCACCACAGAATCGACTGGTCCGATTCCTGGTCTGACGAAGACATGCAGGATTTCAGGGCCGCCCCCCTGAGGCGGCTGGAAGCCGAAGAGTCAGAGGAATCGCATTGAAGCCGGGCGATGTCGTGGTCGGTGTGCTTGCCGGCCGTCGCGCCGAGTCGCACTTCAGAGCCTACGTGCCGACTGCACATCGCTCGGAGTTGAGCGTCATCGGCCATCTCAGCGACCCCGATTGGAACCGGGTGAAGGCCTGTGTACGGGCCGCTTTCGCGATGTGAAGCACATGCGATGGCGGGGACTGGGGGAGACCGCCCGCGAGCTCTCCGCTTTCGCACGCCTGGCCGAAAGTGCCACGTTGTGATCCGCCTCACTCCGTTCGTCCGATGCCGCTGGATCCGCGGCGGGGCCACCACGCGGGTAGGCGGCGGCTCCCGCACTCGATATCGAGTTTTGCGAGGCTCGTCGCGTCGAATGGGGCGCACCAGAAGCCGTCATCTCCACCGCAGTTTTGGGACAAACTTCTGCGACGCTGGGAGGTCCGGTTTCACGGGCTCCGCGCGGTGTCTCGAAACCTACCCTTTTTGAGACAGTCCAGGCGGGCGAATGGCGGGCGGGATGATCGAGCACGGTCGGCGCAACCTGCTATACTTCCCCCAGATTCCGAACCTAGGGAAAGGAGCGCTCTCATGCGTAACACCGATTTCAGTGGCGTCGCAGCGATTTGCCCCAGGGGAGCTTGCAGGTCGCTGGCAAGCCTTCTGCCCGCATTCAGTGCGATGGCGTTTCTCTTCACCGGGCCCATCGCCGTCGCACAGGATTCCAAAACTCCCGCCGTACTGCCCGCGCCATCCAGCGGCAAAGCTATTGTCTGTATCTACCGCGTGTACAGATTTACCGGCTCGTCCTCACACGACGAGCTTTATATCAACGGCATTCACCTCGCCAAACTCCTCAACAGCGAATACGCATTCATGGAAGTGCCGCCGGGGACTGTGGTGATCTCCGGATTGCCCAAGGAGTATTACGGAAGCGTCATCATGTCCGCCGGGGCGGCCCTCAATCAAGCCAGGCAGAAAGAAAACGAGCGGGCCCAGTTTGAGGCGGAGGCCGGCAAAACCTATTACTTCAAATGGACCGCCGGACCCATGGCAACGGGGATCAAGGTCACGCCTGAAGATCCCGGGGTCGGAGCCAAAGAGATCCGCAAACTCCATCTCTCCGCGCCCGTTGACGACAAGGAAGAAGCGAAACCAGGAACGCAAGACACCGGCAAACCGACGCCGTAGCGTCCGCCCGCTACCTCGGCCCCCCCAAAACCTGCATACTCCGTATCACGCTCAGCACCGCCGGCACCAGCGTCACGATGAACAGCGCGGGCAGAATGAACAGCAGCACCGGGAACAGCATCTTGATCCCCGCCCTGGCCACCGCTTCCTCGGCCTTGCGCATGCGCTTCTTGCGCAGATCCTCGGCATAAACCTTCAGCGCCAGCGCCAGGCTGGTGCCGAATTTCTCGCTCTGAATAATCATCGCGGCCAGCGACTTGATGGCTTCGATCCCCGTCCGCCTCACCAGTTGCGCGAAGGCCGTGGTCCGTTCCTGGCCGGCCCGCACCTGCATCACCACGGTGGCGAATTCGGTGGCCAGCTCCGGGTAGATGAACTGCATCTCCTCGCTGACGCGCATCATCGCCTGGTCCAGCGCCAGGCCGGTCCCCAGCACGATGCCCAGCAGGTCCACGGTGTCCGGAAGGGCTTCCTCCAGCTTGCGGCGATACCGTTTCACCAGGCGCTCCAGGATCATCCTCGGCAGCATCACTCCCACCACCAGCGCGGCGATCATGCCCAGAACGGCGTTGAAGGGCGTGTTGCCGCGCTGCAGGCGGGCCATGCCGGCCAGCGCCAGCGCCACAAAAACCAAAAACAGGACCACGTAGACCGCCAGCGCGGGCTTCTTGCGGAATCCCGCGCGGCGCAGCAGGCGCTCCGACTCCCGCAGCCACCCCGCCGCGCCCGGCGCCAGGCTGACCAGGCGGAGGAAGCGTCCGTACGCGGTGCTCTCCGCCTGGAAGCGCGCCGCGCGCCCGCTCGAAACCATGGCGTGGGAGCCGATCTCCTCCAGCCGGCTGTCCAGCGGGTGTTCCTCCGCGCGGAAAAACTCCAGCGTGCTCCAGATCAGCAGGCTCAACACCCCGCCCGATATCACGAAGAACAGCAGGCTGCCCAGCATCCTCATACCCGCACCCTCGCAATCCTGCGGATGATCAGGATGCCCACGATCTCCAGAACGATGCCCCCCGTCAGCCACTTGCTGGCGGTCGGGTCGGTCCACAGCATGCGCTCGTACTCCGGCTTCACCAGGTAGAAACCCAGGCCGACAACCACCGGAATGGCGCACAGCAGCCAGGCCGAAAAGCGCTGCTGGGCGGTGTGGGCCTTGAGCTTTTCGGCCAGGTCCAGACGCTCGCGCACCAGCGCCGCCAGGTTCTCCAGCACGGCCACCATGTTGGCGCCGGTCTGGCGTTGCAGGATCAGGCTGGTGATGAAAAACTTCAAGTCGATCAGCGGAACGCGCCGGCCCAGCCCGTGCAGGGCCGGTTCCACCTGGCTGCCCAGCGCCAGTTCCTCCATCAGCTTGCGGAATTCCATTTGGACCGGATCGGCGGTTTCCGCGGCGATGGTCTCCAGGCCGCTGTGCAGGTTGTGGCCGGCGCGCATGCTGCGCGTGAACAGGTCGATGGCGTCGGGCAGTTGCCGCTCGAACTTGCGCAGCCGCCGCTGGCGCGCCCGCAAGATGTAGACGAGCGGCCCGCACCCCGCGATCGCGGCCAGAATCAGGCCGGTCATCCAGTTGCCCGCGCCAGCCAGCGCGAGCGCGCCGAACACCAGAACGGCCAGCAGCACGCTGGCGCTGAAAACGTCGGCGGCGCGGTAGCGCAGGTTGGCCTGCTCGATCAGTTCCTGCAGGCGGCGCAACAGTCCCACCCAGGCCACCAGGTCTCCCAGGAAGGCGAACGCCCCGCGGTGCTCGCGGCGCAGCAGCTCGGGCGAGCTGCGCATCCGCCCGCGCGCGTGGGCTTTGAGTTCGCGCATCCGGTGCCCCAGCGCCCGCGTGGCCTGCCGCTCGGGCACGGCCCAGATGTAGTGCGCCGCCACCAGCGAAGCCGTGGAAAAGATGGCCGCCACCACCAGGAAGAAGATCACCGCTCCTTCACCTCGTGCTCTTCGTGGAATATCGAAACCGGCAGGTGAATGCCATATGCCTTGAGGCGGTCGAGGCAGACGGGCCTGGCGCCGGTCGAGCGGAAGCGGCCCAGAACCCGGCCGCGCGGGCTCATGCCGGTGCGTTCGAACTCGTAGATATCCCGCACCTGCACGCGGTCGTTCTCCACGCCCTCCACCTCGCCGATGGCGGTCACGCGCCGCGATCCGTCGGTGAGCCGCGAACAATGCACCACGATGTTGATGGCGCTGGCCAGTTGCTGGCGGATCACCTTGTCGGGCACGTGCTGCGACGCCATCATCACCATGGTCTCCAGCCGCGAGAACGCGTCCCGCGGCGAATTGGCGTGCACCGTGGTCATGGAGCCGTCGTGCCCCGTGTTCATGGCCTGCAGCATGTCCAGCGCCTCGGGCCCGCGCGACTCGCCCACGATGATGCGGTCGGGCCGCATGCGCAGCGTGTTGATCACCAGGTCGCGCTGCGTCACCGCCCCCGCGCCTTCGATGTTGGCGGGGCGCGTCTCCAGGCGCACCACGTGGTTCTGCTGCAGTTGCAGCTCGGCGGTGTCCTCGATGGTGACGATGCGCTCCTCCTCGGGGATGAACCGCGAGAGCGTGTTCAGCATGGTGGTCTTCCCCGAACCCGAACCGCCCGAGATCACGATGTTGAGCCGCGCCTCCACGCAGCCGCTCATGAAGTCCAGCATGCCGGTGGTGAAGGTCTCGTTGCGCAGCAGGTCCTCGGTGGACAGCACTTTCTTGCCGTAGCGCCGGATGGAGAGCACCGGCCCGATCAGCGACAGCGGTGGGATCACGGCGCAAACCCGCGAGCCGTCCAGCAGGCGGGCGTCGACGATCGGCGACGAGTCGTCGATGCGCCGGCCCACCGCGCTCACGATGCGCTCGATGATCATGCGCACGTGGGCCTGGTCCTTGAAGCGGACGTTGGTCTCCACCACCCGGCCGGAGCGCTCGATGTAGACGTTGTCGAAGCCGTTGACCATGATGTCGCTGATGGTGGGGTCCTTGAGCAGCGGCTCGAGCGGGCCCAGCCCGAAGACTTCGTCGAGGATCTCCTCGATCAGCTTCTCCCGCTCCGCCACCGTCATGGGCAGCGCTTCCTCGACGATCAGCTTCTCGACCACCGCGCCGATCTGGCCGCGCACGCTGTCCTTGTTGAGGTCCTTGAGCTGATCGGGCGTGAGCGAGTTGAGCAGTTTCTGGTGGACGTGCGTCTTCAACTCGAACCAGCGGTCGGCGCCCGAACCCGGCCGGGCCAGGGAACGGCTATCCATCGAACCCTCCGCCAGTCATATGGACCATTATGCCTTTCACCACTGCGCCGCGAGAGTTCTTGTGGGGCAGGTTGTCAACCTGCGGCCGATTGTCAATCGGCCCGGCGAGCGAAGCTCGCCTGCCCGCGAGACCACCTAACCTCTTCATGCCGTCTGCGCCTTCTTCCCGCCCGTAGCCTTGTCCACGAACCCGCGGAAAATCCGGTCCAGCTCGCCGGCCTGCTCCCGGTTGGCCACGAACGGCCGCGCCTGGTTGATGGACGCGATCACCGCCGGCGACTGCGGAATGCCGTAGAACACCGGCTGGTTCAGGGTCTGCTGGATCTGCTCCAGCGTGGCGATATGCGGGCCGGCTTTTTTGGTATAGCGGTTCACCACCACGCGGATCTGGTCCTGGTTAAACCCCATCCGCATCAGGAAGGAAATGTAGCGCTGGGCGTTTCGAATCGACGGAAACTCCTGGTCGATCACCAGGAATACCGCGGCCGAAACCTGCGCGGCGGCCAGCACCACTTCCTCCGAAACCGCCCGGCCGCCATCGATCGCAATGGCGTCGTACTTCTCCACCAGGAAGGCCGCGAACTCGCGGAACTGGTGTTCGCTGAAACGCGCGCGGGTTTCCAGCGCGTCCGGCGGGCCCACCATGAAGAAGCCCAGCGGATCGCGCGTGACGAACCCCTCGAACAGCGCCTGGTCCATGCGCTCCAGGTTCTCGGCCACCTCGGCCAGCGTGTACTGCGGCGAGGCGCCCAGTTGCATGGCCACGTCGTTGCCGGTCCAGTCCAGGTCGAGAATCACGCTCGCGAGCTTGCGCTGCGCCAGCACCGCCACGAAATTCACCGCCAGGGTGGTGGTGCCCACCCCGCCGCGCGTTCCCACGAAAGTGTAGATCCTGCCGAGCTTGCTCTCGCCCGCCGCCATCTGCCGCGGCGCCCGCTCCAGCCGCCCCATGGCGTCGCGGAACTCCGTGCGCTTGATGGGCTGCAGCAGAAACTCGTTGGCGCCCGCCCGCATGCAGGCGATGGCGGTGTCCGCATCGGCATGGAAGTTGGACGCCACCACGAACAGGTACGGCGCCGCCTGCTTGACCTTTTCAATGGCCTTGATGGCGCCTTCCGGATCGCCCGAAAGATCCACGATCAGGCCGGCGTTGGGATGGCGCTCCAGGTCCTGCAGCACGCGGATGTAAAGGTTGGCGGCCACCTCCTGGTATTCGGCGACGATCTTCGCCTCCGGAATGTTCAGCAGGTTGTCGCGAACCATTTCGCGAAAATGTTCGTCGCTCGAAGCGACCATGAGGGCGGTATTAGGCACTGGCATCCTCTCTCACGATGGCGAAACACATGTACCCGAATTATCCTGGTACCCCGCGCTTTCCATGGGCACGGTTGTCGCAAACGGCGGCATGGTCACGGGAGGCAGCTTCATGAACCCCGAGAACGGCAAAAACTGGTAGTCCGACACGCGCACGCTCACCGCATCCGGAATGCACAGGTTGCCGGTGCAGGCGGATGCATCGAAGGGAGACACGCTGCCGTCCGCGTTCTGCGTGAAATACTCCACTTGAATCCGGGCGCTGGCGCTCTGGAACTGCTTCATCACGCCCGGCTCGACCCGTTGCATGTGCGCCAGCACGTTGCTCGCGCTGCCGTCCGGCGCCCAGCAACTGGTGGCGGCGTAGCGCGCGCCTTCGCGCGTGAAATCGGCCGCGCTGTGCCAGATCCACAGCATCTCCGCCACGAATACGATCATAAACGTGAGCGGCAGAATCGCCGCCGCGTACAACAGCGCGAACTCCACCGTGGCCTGGCCGCATTCTCCGTTCCGGCGCTTCACAGCACGCTCCCCGTGAACGGCACCGTCACCGTGGGAAACAGCGGGGTGGGGCTCAACTGGGTGTACGGAATCCGCAGTTGCACCGGGTAGCCGCCGGGAATCGACACCGTCAGGAACGCGGGCCGCTGCGGGGTCGCGGCAATCCCCGTGCAGCCGCTGGTATCGCACGGCAGCGGGTTTCCGTTGGCGTCCAGGCACACCGTCGAGACCTGGATCATGTCCGCCGTCAGCCCGGAAACCAGCGGCTGCTGCGTGTCCGGATCGAGGATCAGATTCTGCACCATGCCCCCCAGCACGCTCGCGTCGCACAGGTCCAGCCCCTGCTGAACCGACAGCGTGCGCCCCACCGTGTACAGGGCTTTTCGCAGGGAATACTGGAGGTACTCGATCCTCCCGAACTCGACCATGCCGATCGCGAGCAGCAACAAGACCGGGAACCAGAGCGCGAATTCCAAAACCGCATTCCCCCGCCGGGTCTTGTGGGGCAGGTTGTCAACCGGCCCGGCGAGCGAAGCTCGCCCAGTGGCTTGGGAAGCCCCGCTTATTCTGGTTGCGGCTGTGCCGCTATGCGGGGCAGGCTTGCAGCCTGCAACCGAGCGGCGCCCGGCCTGGGCGGCATCCGCACAATCCCGCCGCGCCCGCTTCATTGCTGCAACACCACCTTCCCCGGCCCGCTGAACGACCCCACCGGGCACAGCCCGCCGGCGTAGCGCGTGTCGAACCAACCCTGCGGCAAAGGCGCCGGCGAGCCCACGTACAGCGCCGCAAACCGTCCGCTCGCATCTGCCGGGTTAAAGAACGTGCCGTCCGGATTGGGCTCGATCAGAAACTGGCGAAACCCCAGCACCGTCATGGTGCTGCCGGAGCTCTCCACCACCGCCACCGTAACCAGGCGGCGGGCGTTGCCCAGGTAAGCGGAATAGGGCGGCGTCTCGAGCGGCGCCAGGTCCGTATCGGGCACGGTGGCGGCTTCGAGCGCCGCCAGATCGGGAACCACCGTCGAACACACGCCCACATTGCCGGGGCTGTCGAGGCGCGAATACAATCCGCACAGCGCCGCCTCCACCGACGCGTTGGCTACCGCCGAAGTGCAGGAGCGCGCCGGAGCGCTGGCCCAGATCTGCTCGCAGTCGCCCACGTTCATGCACGCCAGCGGAGTGGTGGGCGCGGCGGTGCACGTGTTGGGCGTGGCGTCGCTCGAGGCCTGCAAGCCCAGCCCCGCATCCAGGAACAACTGGTCGCCCTCGGGCAGCGCCGAAGCGGTGTCGTAGCGGTTCAGCAGGACGTAAGGGATCTCGGCCGGCGCGCCCGTGAGCGGCTCGGGAACGGGAGAGCCGGCGCAGACATAATAGAACGTGTACACCGTCGACTTGCTCGCGTCGAACCCGAAGTCCGCCGCATCGCTAGCGTTCAGTGCGGCCACCGCCATGGGCGCCATTCCGCATCCCGTGCACAGCGGAGCGCTCATGCCCGCGATTGCCTGCGCCGCGACCGGCGTGATCCGCGACTGCGCCACCGCCAGCAAGCCGAAGAACAGCAGCGGCGCCTGGGCGTTCACCGTAATCTGCACCGCCGTCGCGGTCGAGCAGTCCGACGTGCCGTTGGTGTTGGCGACCGCATCCGTCACCGTGTCGAAGCACATCGGCGCGAAGCTGCTGGTAAGATTCCCCACCGGCTGGCCCAGCGTCAGCGCGCCGAAATTGTAGTTGTACGTGGGACCGTTGCCCACCGGAGGCGGCAGGATGTTCTGCACCAGGGTGTTCGATGCCGTGGCGCCGATGAGCTGTTGCGCCGCCGCAATCGCCATGGCGTCGGCCGCCTGGTTGATCTCGCCCCGGATCAGGTACAGGCGCCCAAGGTCCACCGCGAACCCCATGAACCCGAAGATCACCGGCACCAGGATGACCAGCAGTTGCATCGACACCGAACCCGATAGGCGGCCATGTGGGGCAGGCGCTTTCGCCTGCCAACCCCCGCTCTTATGGTGTCTGTTGCCCACGCGGCCCCACAAACTCCGGCCGATCCGGAGCCGGCTGGGTAGTCTTATCGTTCGTCTTGCCTTTGCCCTTGCCCTGCGGTACGGCGGGCAGGAACGCCTCCGGCGTGTCCGGCAGCTTGGCCTTCTCTTCCGGGCTCAGCGGCCGCACGAACCGCGCCGTGATCACCACCAGCAACTCGTCCTTGGACTTTTGCGTGCTGCGGCTGCGGAAAAGCCGGCCCAGCAGTGGAATGTCGCCGAACCCCGGCACCTTCTCCATGGTCTCGACCACCTGGTCGTTGATCAGCCCCGCGATGGCGAAACTCTCGCCGTCCTTCAGGATCACTTCGGTTTCCGTCTTGCGTTCGGAGAGCGCCGGAATGGTGACGCCCTCGATCGTCACCGCGTTGGAAAAATCGAGCGAGCTGACTTCCGGCGATACCTTCAGGTCGATGGCCCCCTGCGGCGTGACCGTGGGCGTGAAATCCAGCTTCACGCCGAACGGCTTGAACTGTACCGTGACCACCGGAGCGGTGGCGCCGCCCGTGGGCGTGGTGGTGATGGTCGGGAACGGAAACGATCCGCCCGCCAGGAAACTGGCGTCCTTGCCCTCCAGCGCGATCAGGTTCGGCTCCGCCAGAATCTGCAGCAGATCGTGCTCCTCCAGCGCCTTGATGGTGGCGCCGATGTTCAGGTCGGGCCGGAACACGAACAGGTTCAGCAGGTCGGAGAAGCTCACCGTGCTGCTGGTGGGCGTCCCCGGCGTGGTTTGCAGCGCGCCAAAGCGCGGCGGCGAAAACTGCTCCGTGCCGACTGAGCCCAAGGTGGTGGGGTTCGTGCTGAACAGGTTGAATCCCACCTGCGTGAGCGCCGTGCGGTCCACGTCGGCGATCTTGACCTGCAGCAGGATCTGCCGCGGTTCCGGCGCCGGCGGCGTCCGCAGCAGGTTGACCACGTTCTTGGCGCGCGCCTGCGCCATGCCCGCCAGCCGCTTGGATTCCTCGGCGCTGCCCACGCTGCCCGCCAGCACGATGCTCTCCGGCGAGCCCGTCGCCGTCACCTTGCCGCCGCCCGCTTCCTGGATCTGCTTGAGGAAGCCGTCCCACTCCGAATCGTCCTTGACGACCGTGACCTCGTAGCGCGCCGGATCGGCGCCGGTTTCCCAGACCATCACCGTGGTGCCGCCCGGCGACTTGGCGTTCACCATGATCTCGCGCGGCGAAACCACCACCGCGTCGGCGATCTTCGGCTCCGACACCGACACCTTGACCACGTCCTTCTGGAATTGCAGCAGCTCGCCGCGGCCTTCCATCAGCTTGATCTCGCGCGCCCGCGGCGTCTGCGCCGCGCCGGCGGCCAACCCCAGCCAGCAGATCCAGGCCACGGCCCGCGCGTATCGGAATGTGTCGGCGGTTCTCATCTGAACTGTTCCTGAACGTGCTTGTCGCCGCGAAAGACGTCCACCACCACGCGCGGCTTCTCCGGTTCCTTCCGGGGCGCGGCTTCCTGCTTCTTCTGCAGCTCCGCCAGCTTCGCCCAGGCGGACGCGTCGTTGCCGGCGTCTCTCTGCGGCGCGCGCTTCCTGCGGTTCGCCGCCGCGCGCTGGTCGTAGGTGGGATCGAGAACCGCCGGCGTGATCGGCTCGCCGCCCTCCAGCACATCGGCGTCCTGGGGATTGCGCAGCGAGAGGCTGATCTTGCCCTCGCTCTTGGCCAGCTCCAGCACCTCCGCCTGGTCCGGCGTGAGCAGCAGCGTGACCACCGGAGCCCGCGGCGCGCAGGCGTCCGCCGCAGCCGCTTGCGCCGATTGCCCCGAGGGCGCCAGGCGGCCGGTGGAAAGCACTCTGACATTCTGCAGAATGGTCGACGTGCTGGCTTCGTCCATCGCTCCCGGACGAGTGAAGATCACGTCCACCCGCGATTTCGGCTGGATCAGCCCGGCCACGCCGGATACGTCCGTGATCTGCACCGACACCGCGCGCAGGCCTTTGTCGATGGTGGAGGCAATGCCCTCGCTGGCGTTCGGCTCGGAAAGCCGGCTGCCCAGGATCGGCTCGTTGGTGCTGACGGCCGCCAGCAGAACCCGCCCCGCGGCGTCCTTCACCTGCACCACCGCGCCTTTCGGCACCGTCCGCTCGGGAAGGTTCGCCAGCTTCACATCGGCGCCAGTCAGCTTGGTGCCCAGCGCCATGTCGCGCGCGGCCACCACCACCGGCTTCTGCGGCTCCGTCCTGGGCGCCACCGCGGTCGCGTAGACGAACCAGCTCAGCAGCCCGGCCGAGATCCATGCCACCGCCAGAATCAGAATGGTTCGATTGCGATCCATATTCCGCCGAAGTCCTGTTGTAGCATACCGTACGCTACCGTTCGTCTCCCCGGGCCAGCAGCATGCCCGCCCGATCGCGAAATTCCACCCGCCAGCCGGCATCCTGGAGCGCCCCGGCCAGTGGCGCATCGTTGGGCACCAGCGCGTGCGTGAAGCCGTACCGGTCCCAGATCTCCCGCCAGCCCGGCCGCACTTGCACCATCCGCCCGTACTCTTTCAGAAATTCCGCGCCGTACAGGTCGCTGCGCCCGTCGAAAAACACTTTGCGCGATCCCGCCGAGCGGTAGATCAGGTACCCGCCGAACTTGTCGGGCGCGAATAGCCGGGCGCTCGCGGGAATGTGGGAATACGCCGCCACCGGAAACTGGTCGGCGGAAAAACCGGTAGCCGCGCGCATGGCCGGAGTGCGCAGAATCCCCCAGCACAGGCACACCGCCAGGGGGGCCAGCGCCAGCCCGCGAAATCCGCTGTCCCACGCCCGCAGCCGGCCCGAGTAAGCCAGAAACGCCTCCAGCCCGTCGCGCCATGGCCGGTTGAGCCCGGCCGCCGCGCCCGCCAGGGCTTGCGTGATGGCGCCATTGGCTATGGGCAGCAGCACCAGCGCCACCAGCGGCAGGCCGCGGGCCGAGCGCAAACTGAGCACCGTGAACATGGCCGCCAGCGCCAGGTGTTCCGGCCGCCGCCGCCCCAGCGCCAAAACTCCCCCGCCCATGCCGATCGCGACCGCCGCCAGAATCTCGCCCGCGCCTGCGGCATGGAAATCGAAGCTCTGGAATTCCCCGATGCGGGCCAGCAGTTCGGAGTCGCGCAGGTAGTCGAAAACATGCCGGTACAAGCCCCAGCCATACGGGTTGGCGAGGCCGGCTACCGCCGAAATCGCAGCCGCGCGCAGATACCACGCGGCGGACGCGCCGCCTTGGGAATCCCACAGCGCCCGGCGCACCGCGGCGCCCGCGGCGTAAATCAGCGCCACCACCGGCGCCAGGAAGAAGCTGGCGTGCACGTTCGCCCACAGGGCTGTGAAGCCGGCGATAGCCGCCGCATCCCGCCATCCCCACCGGCCGCCGGCGTCCCCGGCGCGGCGCTCCGCGTACCAGACCGCTGCCATGGCGAACAGCCAGCCGATGACATGCGGCCGCGCCAGCCAGTGCAGACTGCACGTGGACAGCATCACCGGCGCCATGGCGCAGGCCAGCAGGAAATCGCCGCCCATGGCCCAGTGCAGGCGAAACCACAGCCAGGCTCCCGCCGCGATCGCCACCGCATAGAACAAGGCCACTCCGCCCAGGCCGCCCACCCGGTGCGCAGCGCCGGCCGCCGCATCCGCCGCCCACTCCCATGCAAACCATGGAGCCCCCTGGCGCGTGAACGAGTAAGGATCGGTGCGCGGCAACTGGAGCGTCCGCAGGATCGTTTCGCCGTTGCGTATGTGCCAGCCCGCGTCGGAATCGCGGAAGAGTTGCCGGTATCCCTGAAACAGGAACAGGCAATAGAACAGCGTGACGCAGGCCACCACCAGGGCCACGTCGGGCAGCAACCATCGCGGCAATCCACGGATTGGAACCCGCAATCCAGCCCCGCCATCCGCGCCCGCCGGCTGCGGAGCGGTCTCCCGGCGCATCGCGCCCGTCGTCACTGAAACCGGCCGCACCCCATCGATCCAGGCGCTAGGTCGCCGGCGTGCCGATACTGGCCAGATCTCCCGTCATGCTCTGGTAGAGGCTCACGATGGCTTGGGAGAGCTGCTGCACGGTGGTGATGAGGGCCAGCCCGATGGCAGCCACAATCAGGGCGTATTCCACCAGATCCTGGCCCCGCTCATCCCGAATGAAATCAATCGCGAATTCCTTCATCGTTCCTCTCTGGCTAACGGGCGGATCCGGACTCCGCCACCGCTTTGGGCTGATCGGGCGGCCCGGCGAAAAACCGGACAAGACCGGCCTTAAAACGTTGCCAACGCGTTTCCCGGGGCGGCGCGGGCAGGGTCGCGTCCTGCCCATCCAGGCGCGACACCAGATGCAGGTTCTTCAATGCTGCCGGGAGAGTCTTATTATAGCCGAGTGCAATCTGTAATTCCCGGCGCGCCTCGGCATAGTTCCCGTTTTCGATCAGCACCGCCGCCAGGTTGCTGTGAGCCGTGGCCGGATCCGTCGAGGCTTGAAAGCTGGCGACCGCCTGCGTGCTATCCCCGGCAGCCAGGGACGATCCCAGGTTGTTGCGCGCAATCTGCGAGGCCGGGTTCAGCTTGAGGGCCGCCTGGAATTCCGCCGCGGCTTCCGCGTTCCTCTTCTGCATCGACAGGTTATAGCCCAGATTGTTGTGCAGGGAGTCGGCCGATGGAGCCAGCTCCAAGGCTTTCCGGTGGTGCGCCTCGCCGCTCGCCCACTGCCCGCTCTCATCCAGCAGAATCCCCATCCAGGATTCGAATTGCGGCGTTTGCGGCGAATGCGACTTGAGGAACGCTTCCAGGCTGGCGATGGCCTCGGCGCGCTGCTTCATGGCGTGCAGGTCGCCCACCAGCGCCAGTTCGGCATCGCCCGATTCCGGGAAGCGCGCCGCCGCCAGCCGGTCGATTTCCAGGGCCACGTCCGGAAAGCCGCGATCGCGGTATGCCTTGGCCAGCTCCAGGCGGATGGAAACGTTCTCCGGCTCGGCCGCCACGCGCTGGCGAAGCAGGGCCAACGCGTAGTCGCCATCCCCCGCGTCGCGGGCGTTGCGAACCTGCCGGTCGAATGCGCTCACGCCCACCGCCGGCGTCCTCGGCGCGCTGTTGCGCGCGCTGGGCACGCTGGCGCAGGAAAGGCTCAAACCCGCCAGAGCCGCCACTACCAGTCGCAAATCCATCCAGCACCTGCTACCCGTCTGCCTGTATATCGTACTCGTCAAACACCAGTTGATCCCCCACCCGCGTGCCGCTCTGTTCCGCCGTTCCCGCCGGCAGTTCCACCACCGAGTAGGCAAACAGGCAGGCCGACAGGCGCCACGCCGGTACCCGGCTTCTCACCTTTCGCACTCTCCGCCGCCGGTCGAGGTAAATCAGGTCGATCGGAAACTTCATGAAGAACGTGTGCACCGATTCGCAGGGGAGAATCCACAAACCTTCTCCCGGCGCCAGCCGGGCATGTTTCAACAGGCCGGTTCGCCGCTTGGCGCTGGTGTCGGCGATGTCCACAGCGCTGCCCAAAACCGTATCCCGCGTTCGATTCCAGACCCGTACCTTCAATTTTGACGAATATAACACGCCGCTGCCCAAACGGTGGTGAATATCTGGTGGCGCGAAACCCAGTCACAACAGTTTTAGAAAAGTTTTTCGTTACCCAAGTTCCTGTTTATCTACAACTTATCGAAAACGGCTGGCCGCCCGCGCAGGGCCATCCGAAGGTCTGCCTTGTACACTGGAAGCGGCTGGAGAGTTCCGCCGCTAACCCGCACCCGTTGGGGCGCGGGTTTTTGCTTTTTGGGGAGGTTTCATGTTTCGTCGATTGCTCGTGGCAGCCGCGTGGCTGGCCGTATCCGCTCTGGCTGCCGCACCGCAGCTTTCCACCATTCAGGATGTGCTCTACAAAGCCGATGGCTCCCGCTTCAGCGGCACCTTGACCATCAGTTGGAATAGTTTCCAGCCGGTGGGCGGCTCCGCCATCGTTTCCCAGGGGAGCACCGTGGTGAGCGTGACCAACGGCTACTTGCGGGTGCAACTGGTTCCGTCAACCAGCGCCATCCCGGTAGCCACCTACAACGTCACCTACACCAGCAACGGGCGCGCGCAATTCCGCGAAGTGTGGGCCGTGCCCGCCACTACGTCGATCCTGAGGGTGAGCGACGTCCGAATCAGCTCCGCCGCCGGTTCCAGCAGCAGCGCCTCGTCTTCCGATTCGAGCGACCCCATCCCCGAGTCCGACGTGGTCGGTCTGGTCGCCGACCTGGGCGCGCGGCCGGTCAAAGGCCCCAACTTCGGCGCCGGCGCCGTGGCCATGGTGGACTCCAGCGGCCTGCTCGAATCCGTGACCGGGAACGCTTCCGATTGCCTGCACGTGGACGGCTCGTCGGGAGCTTGCGGTTCGGCCTCGGTGGCTTTCATGGATGGCGACACGCTCTCCGGGCTGGTGGACGGCGTCAACACCTCGTTCGGGTTGTCCGCCGTTCCCAGCCCGGCCGCCAGCCTGGATCTCTACCGCAACGGCGTGCTGCAAAAGGCCGTGCAGGATTTCACCCTCACCGGCAGCACCATCCAGTTCGCGACCGCTTCCACACCCGTCCCCGGCGATACCCTGCTGGCCAGCTATCGCACTTCGAGCGGCACTTCCAGCAGCACGCCGGCCGTGACCACCCCGCAGGTGCTGTGCAGCGGCACCGGCTCCAGCACCAGTTCCACCACGCTGGCGTCCATCGGCGCCTGCACCATCGCCGCCGGGGTGCTGCTCGCGGGCGACCGCGTGCAGATCCAGTTCGACACGGCGCACCAGAACTCCGCCGGAGGCTTCTCACTGGAGCTGCATTGGGGCGCAACCACCGTGCTCCACCGCGATGCCACCTCCGCCGAGACGCTCGTCACCGGGCGCGCCAATGCCGCCATTCTGGCGGCCGGGGCGCAGACCAGTTCGCAAACCTGGGGCAGTGTCCTGTCTTTTGGCGTGACCGCGGGGAACGCTTCCGACAGCTATGCTGGCGGGCTCACCGTCACCCTGCTGGGCCTGGTGGCGCAAGCCACCGACTCGGTGACGCTCACCAACTTCACCGTGGTGAGGATTCCGTAAGGCGCGGCGCCCGCCCTTACTTCGTCAGTCCCTGCACGAAAATGGCGCGGACGCCGTTCACCACCGACTCCGTGCCATTCACTTCCACGATGTGGCCCATGTGTTCCGAGGCCGAAACCGTGGCGTCCACGCCGCCATCGCGGCGCGGGTGGTGCTCCTCGGGCATCAGCACGTACAGCGTTCCATCCTTGGCCAGCAGCCCGATGGGCTGTCCGTTCCGCACACACTTCTGGCCGCAGGCGCGATGGGCTTCGCCATGCTTGCCCAGTTGCAGATAACAGGAAAAGTCGACGATTTCACCCACCACCGTCACCGGTTTCCCGGCGTTCGGCGTCTTGTTCACCGCCGCCTCGACGGTGGTCGCGCTCCACGGTTCCGCGGATTTGATGCCCACCGTAGCCGCGGGCTTGTCGTACGTGCCTGTCTGCACCGTCATCTCCGGGTGCAGAATGGCCGATTCGGACGCGCCCTTCCTGCCGACCTGGGCAGTCAGAGCCAGGACGGCCAACGCCGCCACCAGCAGGGCCTGAGTTTCGCGTTTCACTTCTCACCTCCAGCCATCCGCCAGCCTATCACAGTCCCTGGACCCACGCCCCGATGGTTGGTCAACTCGCCGCCGGCAGCGTCAAGCCGGCTTTGTCCAGCGCCCGCTGCAACATCCCCGCCGCGCGAATCTCCGGCACGCCGCGCGCCATGGAAACTTCCGAAATCAGCATGTGCCGCGCCCGCTCCAGCATCTTCTTATCGCGGAAAGACAGCGGCTTTCCCGTGTATAGCTGCAGCAACCCTTTGAAAACCTGGGCCGCCTGCAGCAGGTCGCCGCTTTGCATCTTGATGGAGTTTTCCCGAAACCGCACCTTCCAGTCGGGATGCATCGGGCACCATCCGTTGGACAGGTAGGACAGCACGTGTGAGATCTCGCGGTCCTTCGTCACGCGCCGCAGGCCGATGTCGGCCACATTGGAAAACGGAACCAGCACCGTCATACGGTTGCATCCCAGGCGCAGAAGGTAAAATTTTTTGAAATCCGCGCCGAAAGAGCGAGTGCTGATATTCTCGATGGTCCCAACTCCCTGATTGGGATAAACCACCTTATCGCCGATCTGAAACGTCATACGGGGTCCCCCAGAAACCACCGCTGTAAGGTGTTGTCGTGAGACAGAGCACGACATCTCTTGCATGGTAACCTCGGCAGGCCAGTCTGTCAAGGGGAACCCGTGTTAAAACCCTCAATTGATGCGGGTTCCAACACTTCGTAAAACTTCCAGCCGCGCCTTCCGCACTCCGTCTGGAATCTCCGGAACAAGCCGAGATACACCTTCACGAGGTGGCACCTCCGCTGAATCCGTCGGCAGATGCTCGAACTACCACCGGGTCGCTATTCGCCGGCCGCGATCGACTTCTCCTCTCCGGCGGGCGCCCCGCGTTCGGAAAGCAGCAGACGCCGCAACGAACGCAGGTCATTCAGAATCCGCCGGCTGGTGGTGATGTGAAGATTGAGCTTGGCGAGATTATAGGAAATCAGCAGCAACGCCTTCTTGCGGCGGTCCGCGCCTTCGCTCTCGGCCGCTGCAATGTCCGCCTCCACATCCCGCCGGGCTTCGTCCACGGCTTCCGCGAGCAACGCTACGTACTCGTGGGAGCCTTCGATGCTATCAAATGGCGTCTCGGACTGATCGTTCACTTTCACGCCTTTCCGACCGCCTACCTCTCCCTGGGTGGCCCTTGTTTCAATTCCGTGTGATCTATTCTCGCACACATTGGCCGCCGTGCGGCAAGGGCGTGGCATAAGAATTTGGTACCATGCCGTCCTGGGAATTCCGTAACGCCCGCCGTCCGCCCACCCGCTCGCGAAAGCCCCCCATGTTTTCGGCCCATCCGCCCACTCTCCCCTGTCCCCCGTAAGAACCCCGCTACCTCCGCCGGCTTGCGGCCAGTTGAGGGTTGTGCTGCAATACACGTAAAATGTGCTGAGAGCTCCATCTTCGGCGGCGGCAGGCTGTCTCGCCCTCGCCTTGGATGAGCGGCCGGGATGCCGCCGGGTTGACGGGCACTCTGGGGATACGGAGGAGCATGAGGATCGACGGGAACGCAATTGAAGGCCTTGGCGCGGGGTGGGGCGCATGAGGGAACCCTCCGTTAGGCATCCCGAGGCCGCGCTGAAGCGCGCCAGGCTTGCCCTGCAGGCCGGCAGAACCGGCGCCGGCGCGTGCGACGAAACGGCCCAGCCCATCGTCGTCAAGGATCGCGGCCGGACGCTCGCCATTCCCGCCGAGAAACTGGATTTCGTGGAGGCTCAGGGGGATTACGTAGCCCTGCACTCCGGCGGCCGGCGCTACCTCAAGCTGCAAGCCATCTCCACCCTTGAGGACACCCTCAGCCCTACCCGCTTCGTCCGCGTCCACCGCTCCAGGATCGTCAACCTCGAGCGCATCGCCCGCATCTTTCCCTCTGCCAGGGATTGCGGCCTCACCCTCGCCGATGGTACCCGCCTGGGCATGAGCCGCGCCGGTTGCGCCCGCCTGCTCCACGCCCTGGATGCGGCCGCCGCCACCCCCGCGCCGGATTCCCCCACCGCCGCCGCCGGCGACGCCTCCGCATCCCGCGCCTAGCCCGCCGTCCCCTCCGCCGGCCATGCTACATTGACTGGCAGATGGGCGATTCGGCGCTGCGCGCGGTCATCGTGGACGATGAGGAACTGGCTCGCGGCTTTCTGCTCGAGATGCTGGCCGCGCATCCCGAAATTGAGATCGCCGCCGCTTGCGCCAACGGCTTCGAAGCCGTCAAGGCCATCGCCGAAACCGCCCCCAGCCTGCTGTTTCTGGATGTCCAGATGCCCAAACTGGACGGCTTCGAAGTCCTCGAACTGATCTCCTCCGGCAACCCCAACCCGCCCGCCGTGATCTTCGTCACCGCCTACGACGAGTACGCCATGCGCGCCTTCGACGCCCACGCCGTGGACTATCTCCTCAAGCCGTTTTCGGCCCAGCGCTTCGAGCGCGCCCTGGAGCGCGCCAAGGCCCGCCTGGGACAGCGCGTTCCGCCCCTGGAATTGTCCGCCGAAGCCCGCGCCCCGGAACTGAAGCCCCAGCGCATCGTGGTCCGGGACGGCGCCAAGGTTCACGTCATCCCCTTCGATAAGCTGGACTACGTGGAGGCCCAGGGCGATTACGTGGCCCTCCACTCCGGCGGCCGCGGGTTTCTGAAACAGCAGCCCATCTCCGCCCTGGAGAGCCTGCTCGACCCGTCCCGCTTCGTCCGCGTCCACCGCTCCACCATCGTCAACCTGGAGCGCATCACCCGCATCGAGCCCTACGCCAGGGACAGCCGCGTGGCCGTTTTGGCCGATGGCACGCGCCTGGCCGTCAGCCGCGCCGGCTACTCGCGGCTCATGCGCGCCATGGGCGAGTCGCAAGGCAACAGCAGCACCACCCGGTAGAGGCCCTCGCGCGACGACGGCTCGAAAACCGCCGCCTCTCCATACCCCACCCGCAGGCGCCGCCGCACGTGCGCCAGGCCCATCCCGGCTTTCCGCGGCGCGGGCGCGTCCGGGTCGAACGGGTTCTCGATGGCGATGCACACGCCGCCCTGCTGCCGCCGCGCCTCCAGGCGGATCGTCCCGCCTTCCACCAGCCCCGCGATCCCGTGCTTCACGGCGTTTTCCACCAGCGGTTGCAGCAGCAGCGCCGGAACCCCGCAATCCTGGCAATCCGCGTCGATGGCTTCCTCCACCTTCAGCCGTTCCCCGAAACGGACGCGCTCCACGTCCAGGTAGCTGCGCGCCAGGGCCAGTTCCTCGCGCAGCGGAATCGACTCCCGATCGCCCAGGCCCAGGCCGCTGCGCAGAAACTCCGCCAGCCGGATGCACATCTCCCGCGCCCGCTGCCCGTCCTGCGTGGCCAGCGCCGCGATGGAGTGCAGGCAGTTGAACAGGAAGTGCGGGTTGATCTGCATCTTCAAGGCCTGCAGTTCCGCCTCGCGGGCCAGCGTGCGGGCCTCCGCCGCGCGGCTTTCCGCGGCCCGCGATTCCTCCGCCGAAAGCCACGCGTAGTGCAGTCCGACAGACAGCACGTAGAGCAGCACGCCCATCCCGAACAGCAGCGGCAGCGGCCGGTCCGCGTTGCCCTCCGGGTTCCACGCCGGAACAAATCCCTCCAGCGCCAGCGCCACCAGCTTGACGCTGCCCACGAAGACCAGGCTCCCGCCCGCCGCCGCCGCGCCGAACGTGGAAAGCAGGTTCACCCATCCCACCCGGTGCAGCGGCATGGCGCGGCACAAATACCACGGAGACAGGCACGCGAAAGCGAACACGCCGCAGGCCGGCGTCAGCAGGGCCAACTCCTGCCACCACGCCGGCCCGCCCGCGGCTTTCCCCACCAACGCCAGCAGCGCCAGCACCGGCAGCCAGGCCAGCATGTACCCCAGCAGGCGCCGGCCTCCGCCAAGAATCGGATGCATCGCCCGCTCAGTTCTTGACCTCGACGCCGCCGAACACCGCGCTGCCCTTCACGATCAGCCGCTTGGGATTCGGCGTTCGCGACAAGTCCGGCTGCCGTGTGTGGTCCGCAAAGGCGCCGAAAACGCCGGTTCCCTGCACCACCGCGCTCCAGGTTTCGGGAATGCGCACTTCCGTGCCGCCGAAAACCACGTCGATGTGAAGTACGGCCGAGTCTCCCTGCATCGACGCCTCGCGCAGATCCATTTCGAAACCGCTGAACACCGCCTCCATCCTGCCGCCCGTGAAATTCTGCGAGTTGATGCGCCGCTTGCCGCCGCCAAAAACCGCCGACTCGCGGATGCGATGTTCGGCAGTTGTAGCGCTGGCGTATTCGAAGCTGGCGTTGCGTCCTATGCCGCCATGCCACACCGTGCGGTCCACCAGCAGGTACAGGCCGAGCGCGATCGGGATCACCGGCCAGAACTTCATGACCTCGTCGATGGAAAGAATGTGCAGGTTGTCCAGCAGGAACATCACGCCGGCCCCTATCAGAATAATGGCCGGAATCCAGAGCCGCGGCGAATCCGGGCTAGGTTGCGGAACGTTGGGTTGATAATTTGGTTGCATGCCTCCAGACTAAGCCGGGACGCCCCGCCGCGCCCGCGCTTTTCGATGAACGGCGGATGGCTGCCGCCGAGCAGCGCGTTTCGCGGGACAAAAGCGCGGCGTCAAGCCATCACCCTGAGGAAGGCGGCTTTGAACTTGTCCATCTCCTCAAAGGTGCCCACCGAAACGCGCACGTGGTTCGGCCAGACGGGCCAGGTGCGGCCGATGTAAACGTTCTCCTTGCGCAACGCCATGACGATGTCGTTCCCCGGCCGGCCCACATCCACCATGAAGCAGTTCGACACCGACTTCACGTAGCCGAAGTTGTGCTTCTCGAGGAACTCGAAAACGCTTTCACGCACGCCCGCGATGTACTTGCGCCGTTCCGGAACCAGGGACTTCACCTGCAGGCTGGCGCTGGCCGCCGCCATGCCGGTGATCGGCATCATGGTGCTGCTGTATCCGGAGACCTTCGCCTGCAAATCGGGACGCGCCAGCGCCGCGCCGGCGCGCAGCCCCGCCATGCCGTAAATTTTCGAGAAGGTGCGCAAGATCACCACATCCTTGCCGGCCGCCACGAGGTCGGAATTGAAGGGCGCGCCGGAGATGTGGGTGTAGGCTTCGTCGATCATCACCACGCAACCCTTCGGCTGGTTGGCCACCAGCCAGCGGATGTCCTCCTGCGGTGTCAGCGTGCCGGTGGGATTGTTGGGATTGCAGACGTAGATCAAGCCCACGCTCGGGCTGGCCGCCGCCATGGCCTTCACATCGTGCGCGTAAGCCGCCGTCAGCGAAACCTTGATGACCCGCGCGCCGATGAATGCCGCCGCGCGCGCGCCCGCTTCGTAGCCGGGGTCGGCGATCACCAGCGGCCGCGTAGGCGATGTGAAGGCCAGCACGGCCTGGTGCAGCGGACCACTAGACCCGGCATGGATCCGCACGTAGTCCGGTTTCAAACCTTCCTGCTGGCTGAGCAGCGTCTGCACGCGGTCCGCCTCGGCGTAGCGATAACGGCCACCGTACTGGATCATCCCGGCGACGGCCTCTCGCGCTTCCTGGCAGGGACCCAGCGGGTTCTCATTGGCATTGATCATCACCGCGTCCGGCGGGGCGTCTACTTTGGAAAGCTGGGCCAGGGCGGCTTCGTTGAAGAACGGCAGCGCCGTCGCGCCCGCGCCCAGCATGGCGGCAATCCGCCCGAACGACCGGCGGGAAAAGCCGCGATTCAGAAACTCCCGTTTCCGTTGCGGATTCAGTTCGGCGTTCATACTCCCCTCACTTGTCATAAAGTAGCAGAATCGCCCGTGCGGCGCCGCCTCCGTAATCCGTCCGTAGCGCGGGCGGACTTTTCGAGGAGGCGATGCAGGTTGTAGCCTGGTCGGCGCTTATGGCTTTTGGGACGGCGCGCTGGCACTGCGATGGGCGCACCGAATGGGTGCG
>Ga0326727_10003026_pt1 | contig 54982 bp, 46 predicted proteins | sample MB2enrmetagenome_FD_207643 | JGI IMG/M metagenome (GOLD analysis project Ga0326727, IMG submission 207643) | Lab enriched peat soil microbial communities from McLean, Ithaca, NY, United States - MB29MY | ecosystem: Environmental > Terrestrial > Soil > Wetlands > Peat | place: USA: New York...
TCTCCAGCACCGGCCGGTAAGCAATCATCGTGAACCGTTCCGGCGCGGCAGTGTCGATCAAATACGCGTACCCTCCCGCAACCGCGCAGAGTTCTTCTGGTCTTGGAGCAGACCATAGGCCGGTCGGCGCAGCAGGATCGCGAAACCCCAGCGCGCAGGTGGCGAGAAAAGGCTGCGCGTCATCGCCCTCCGGCCGGATGAGCACTTCCAGCGCGCCGCGTTCTACCTCTTCCGCCTCTCGCGGATAAACGAAGCGTCGCGCAGGCAGAATCTGCGGCCGCGCCTCCAGCACCTCTGCCTGCCATCGATGCGGAAAGCTGAGGTCGACGGTAGGCCTGCGCCCCGTCCCAATCATGCCTGCGCCTTGTAATCGAGAATCCAATGCAGTTGCTCATTCGTATCGGGAATCATGCATCCCCGCGCCGCCTGAATGGCCTCTAATGCATCCGTTGCCTTCCAGCCCAGGTGGATGAGCGTGCACGCCGCGGTCAAAGGAGCCCTCCCGATGCTTCCCCGGCAGTGCATGCCGATCCGCTCCCCTGCGCGAAGCCGATCCGCCACACCAGTTACAAACGACCTGAACGTTGAAACATTCCGCGGAACATGCACATCTGGAATCGGATAGGAGAGAAATTGCATTCCGGCTTCCCTGGCCAACGCACCTTCCTTCGCAAGGCCAAGCATCGCGGCTTCTTTCTTTTCCAACAACGAGACGAGAGTTTCCACGCCGCTCCGCCGTATATGCAGCAGTGTGTCCTTAAGCCAGCCATCTCCATGCGGGCAAAGCACAATAGCCAGCCGCGCAGGCAGGTTGCCTTCAATCCAGAAAACATCTTTCACGCGCTCAGACCCCCACAAGCAGGACGCAAATTCTCGAATTCCTCATGACAATTTTGATGATAGACGGTGAGCTCGGGACGAATGTCGCGCCAATCGTCTCACCACAGCTTTGCACTGGAACCCGTGCAAAAATGCGAAAATAACAATAGCGCCCGCCTTCCGTTCGACATTCGTCCGGCGCCAGGGGCTTCTCAAATATGCTGCGCGTTCTTTCGACTCACCTGTTTCTGAATCACCGTCTGCACCCGGGCCTGCTTGAGCTTGCGTTTCGCTCCGGCGCGCAAGGGGTGGAGATATTTGCCGCGCGCCAGCATTTCGACTACACCAGCCGCGAGCACGTCACCGAGCTGGCCGAGTGGTTCCGCTCCAATCCGCTCCAGCCCTTCTCCATGCACGCCCCGCTCTTTCCTGACCGAGAGATGGGCCGCGCCGGCGCGCCGGGAGTGAATGTGCTGCACCCCGACAAGGCCCGCCGCATCGAAGCCATGGATGAGATCAAGCGCGCGCTCGAATCTGCCGAGCATATTCCGCTACGCAATCTCGTCGTCCATCTCGGTGAGCGCGACGATACCTGGTCGCCGCGCGCCATCGAATTTGCGGCCACCGCGCTCGAGCACCTGGGCGCTTTTGCCCGCCCGCTCGGCGTCCGCCTGCTGGTCGAAAATCTGCTCAGCGAGGTCACCACTCCTCAACATCTCGTGACCATTCTCGAAATGGGCCACCTTGACAATGTCGGCGTCTGCCTCGATCTCGGCCACGCGCACATGACTGTCGGAATCGCGGAAGCCATCGCGACCTTCGGCGTCCGCATCGTCTCCGTGCACGTTCACGACAACCACGCCCAAAAGGATGAGCACCTGTGGCCCGGCGATGGAACCATCGATTGGCCTGCCACGGCGAATGCCCTCAAAGATCTCGCTATGCCTCCCGCAACCGTCCTCGAGATCGCCCACAACCTTCCCGACGCCCCCGATACATTGCCCGCACGATTGGAACAGTCCTTCGCGCTTTTCGACTGAGCGGAATCCGGGCAGAAGCAGCCTGATGCACGCCCTTCCGGTGGCTTCTTTCTCAAAAAAAGCCACTTTGCTCCAATTTATGGTGGGCTCTGTTGCCCGGATTCCGCTCTGAGCCCCTCGCCCCGCATGCCAGCTTCCGAAAGGCGAAGCTCGGCTATGGTAACAGCGTCCGCGGCATCGGACGGCATTGCGTGGGCCGTAAGCTGAATCGCGAACAATTATTCCTCGGCGCGGTGATCGGCCCGGATTTCACATTCGGGCCCCAGCCATTCACCAGCAATGCGCCGTCCACCGATCCCAGCCCCGTGGCCAGGTTGTACTCCGCGCCATCCGCCGTAAACCCCGCCACTCCCGGAACGCTGTTGTTTCCCGAACGCGTCGCGTGAAATGGATCGGCGCCCGCGCCCGCCAGCGCATACAATCGCGCATTCGGGTTGCCCTGCTTCGCGCCGTTCTGCTTGTCCACCACCAACGCCATCACGCCCGCAAAAGCAGGCGACGCCACCGAGGTTCCCGAGACAATCCAATTCGATCCGTTCTCCACCATGAAATAGCCGTCATGGTCCGCTGCCGATAGCGCAACATCCGGCACGGCTCTCATCCCATTCGCCGCGCCTGCTCCATTCGCCTCCGCTTGCCAGGCCGGTTGTGCGTATACTGTGCTCGCGCCGCCGCCCGACGCCCACAGCCCCGTCCCCCCGTTCAACGCGCTCTCGTTCCACACCTCCTCGGGAATGTAGCTCTGCGCCGATCCGTAATCTGCAGAGTTCGCCGTGGCCCAGTACTCCGCGGGATTCGCGCCCTCCTTGAACTCCGTTCCCCCCACGCATGTTGCATACGGCGAGCTGCACATCCCGTTCACCGCGTTGCCCGACCCCTCCGTGTCCGCGCCTGCTTCGCACCCGGCCGCGCCCGCGTCGCCCGAGGCCACAAACACGCTCATTCCCTGGCTCGCCGCCTGCTCCCACAGGCTGTTGTAAAACCCTAGCTCCGCCGCCCCCATCTCTCGCTCGCAACTGCCATAACTCACGCTCACCACCGGCGCAGTCGCGTGGTTCACAATGTACTCGGCAGCCAAATCCACGCCGTCCGTCGTCCGCGTCGACGCCGCAGCCACCAGGCTCACCGCCGCATCCGGCGCAACCGCACCGCTCCACTCCACGTCCAGCGTCGACTCCTCCTGATCGCTTGCTACCAGTCCAGGATCCTTTCCGTCCACGATCATCGTGGGGCTGCTCGCTGCCAGACCCGCCATCGAGCGAAACGCCGCCACGTCGCTCAGGTTGATGTTGCTGCGCCCGGCAATCGCGATCATGCTTCCGGTCCCCGCCGTCCCCGCGCTGTACAACGGATTCAAGTCGTAGATGGTCGCAAAATCCGCGGGAAACAGATAGTGCGTACTGCCCGCCGTGTACTGCGGCTGCGCAACAAGCGCCCTCCGCGCCTTCATCTCCGATCTGCGCCTGAAATCGTGCAGCGAGACCACACCGCTCACCACGCTGGCCAGCTCTGCCGGAATCTGCGGGTCTTGTGAATTGGCAATATGCTCAGCGTCACTTACCCGATAGATGTGCATCTCCGTATGAAACGTGTCGAACACCTGTCCGGCCGTGCCGGAAAAGACCACCAGTCGGCATCCCGCCGGAATCTCGTCCACCGTGAATCCCTGCTCCGTGAGCCACGCCGTCACCTGCGCCATCTCCGGCTCGCTCACTCCGAACTGCGCGCCATACTCAGCCGGCGTCAGCCATTGGTGATAGAGCGGCGATCGCGGATTCTCCTGTTCCTCGACCAGCGCGTCGAGTGCCGTTTGTTGCGCGAGCGAGGGCTTCAGCAGCAGCACCATTCGTTCCAGCCGCGTGCCGGCATCGAGCGTGCCCTGGTCGAACTCCGCCCGCGCCAGCGGATGCACATTGCTTTCGAGCGTGACCACTTGCGTTTCGTCAATGCCATTCAATCCGTGAATGATGAGCGATTGCGCCGAAGCGCACGATGCCGTTGCCGCGAGCGCGAACGCTCCGGCCAGGAACAAACCTTGTCGGGCCAATTTTGTGCGATCTCTCTTTCAAGACCGGGAAGCGCTGGCGGCGGCACTTCGTGAGAGAGCGTGGCTCTTCAGATCGTGTGGGGTATAGCATTTTCGGAATTACTGTAGACCGAAAGCACGTCCTTCAAGTGGCTTTTCCCTCAAGAAAAGCCACTTTGCACGCTGCTTGAAAAGTCTACGTTGATTCCGAAAATGCCGTAGCCGCGCCAGGTTGATTCCGCGGTCTGAGTTGTTTCTAATGTAGACCGGATTCTTAGATAGCTTTAGTCTCTTCTGAATTAATTTTGCGCCAACCAATCACCAACGTACTTTGCGCTGTCTCGAAGCAAGACAAAGTGTCCGCACCGCGTACAGCGCGGCCAAAATCGCATTCGACTGTTGGGGAATTCTTAATGTCGCAATTCTTGCCGGGGTGCCCCAGGTCTCGCTTTTGAGACCTGGGATAGCACGAACCTCATAACAAGAAACACAAATCCACGCGGTCGTCACCTCAGCATATCCTCGGCAACTGCTCGCCGATCATCGTCGGAATCACGCGGTTCGCGCCCATCGCCGTCCGCGCCACCAGCATCCGCTTATGTTCCGCGGTCACTTGGCCAATGCGCGCGGCTTCGCGACCGAACGGATGCGCGCGAAGCACGGCAAGTACGCTGTCTGCCGCCTCGGGCGCCACGAAAAACACAGCCTTGCCCTCATTCGCCACATAAACCGGGTCGAGCCCCAGCAGCTCGCACGCCGACTGCACCTCAACCCGCACCGGCACGTGTGCCTCGTCGATCAAAACGCCCACATCGGAAGCCTGCGCAATCTCATTCAGCGTTGAGGCCAACCCGCCGCGCGTGGGGTCGCGCATCGCATGCACCGCCGCGCCGGCAGCGTCGAGCACTTCGGCAATCATCCCGTTCAGCGCCGCGCAGTCGCTCCTGATCTGGCTCTCGAACTCCAGCCCCTCGCGTACGCTCATGATCGCCATGCCGTGGTCGCCAATGGTTCCCGAAACAATCACCGCGTCGCCACGCAGCGCGCGATGCGGGCCCACTTGAATTCCCGCACGCAGCACGCCCACGCCCGCCGTGGTGATGTAGCAGCCGTCGCCGTGCCCGCGCTCCACCACCTTGGTATCGCCGGTGACAATCTGCACGCCGGCCGTGGCTGCGGCTTTCGCCATCGCGTCCACAATCGCCGCCAGTTGCGCCAGCGCAAAGCCCTCTTCCAGAATGAAGCTCGCGCTCAGAAACTTCGGCTCCGCGCCGGAAACGGCCAGATCGTTCACCGTCCCGTTCACCGCCAGCTCGCCGATCGATCCGCCGGGAAAAAACAAGGGCTGCACCACGAACGAATCCGTGCTGAGCGCCAGCCGCGCGCCTGCGACTTCAAGAACCGCCGCGTCGCCCAGATTTTCCAGCGCCGCATTGCGAAAGGCCGGCAGAAAAAGATGCTCCACTAGCTCGTTGCCCAGCTTGCCGCCGCCGCCGTGGCCCATCACGATGGTCGGGTAGTCGGCCAGCGGCAGCGGGCAGCTCCAGTTGGCGAAATCGGGCGGCTTTGAAGTATCCGTCAATGATCGTGTCCTTCCAGCCTGTAGCTTATAGCCGCTAGCGAGTAGCTACTTTGCATTTGCATGAACGCCGCCTTCGCAGCGGCAAGGGACATTGCAGCTTGTCAAAAACGTCCAAAACTCTGCTGGCCACAAGTTACCGGCTACAGGCTACCAGCTAAGAGCTTCCCTTTCCCGCGCCCGCCAGCTCCTCAGCCGACAAAAACCGCCCGTAGTTGTAATACGCCGCGCAGGCGCCTTCGCTCGAAACCATCGTCGCCCCCAGCGGATGCCGCGGCGTGCACTCTTTTCCAAACGCGGCGCACTCGGCCGGCTTGATGGCCCCGCGCAACACATCGCCCGCGCGGCACAGCGCCGACTCCTGCGTATGAATGCCGGTGATCTTGAAGCGCCGCTCGGCGTCGAAATCGCGGTATTCCGCATTCAGCCGCCAGCCGCTCTTCGGGATGACGCCGATGCCGCGCCACGCGCGATCCGTCACTTCAAAAACCTCGCCCAGCAGCTTCTGCGCCGCGCGATTGCCCTCGAACGTCACCACGCGGCTATACGCGTTCTCGACCTCGTGCCGTCCGGCCTCCAGCTGCACCACCGCGCGGCGAATGCCATCCAGCAGATCGAGCGGCTCAAAGCCCGTGACCACAATCGGCACGCCAAATCTTTCGGCGAGTGGCGGATACTCCCAATAACCCATCACGCTGCACACATGGCCCGCGGCCAGAAACGCCTGCACCTGGTTGCCCGGCGAGGACATGATGGCTTCAATCGCGGGCGGGACCAAGACGTGCGAGACGAGCAGGGAAAAGTTTTTCAACCCGCGCCGTTTGGCTAGGTGCACGCTCATGGCATTGGCCGGCCCCGTGGTCTCAAAGCCCACGCCGAAAAAGACCACCTGTTTGCCGGGATTCTTGACCGCGAGATCGACTGCGTCCAGCGGCGAATAGACCACGCGCACATCGCCACCGCGTCCCTTCACTTGAAACAGATCACCTTCGGTGCCGGGAACGCGCAGCATGTCGCCGAACGAGCAAAAGATTACGCCGGGCTGCGCCGCAATCGCCAGCGCTTTGTCGATCAGCTCCAGCGGCGTCACGCACACCGGGCAGCCGGGGCCGTGAATCATTTCGATCCCCGGCGGCAGCATCTGGTCGATGCCATTCCTAATGATGGAGTGGGTCTGCCCGCCGCAGACCTCCATGATCTTCCACGGCCGTGTGGCAACCTGCGCGATCTCCCGCGCCAGACGTTGCGCGATCTCGCCGTTGCGAAACTCGGTCAGGTACTTCATTCCGTGGAGCAGTTCCCTTCCACAAATGCCGGGGTGCCCTCTGGGGCCGGGCACCGCGCCTCTGTTTTTGCGGCAATGGCGGGACAGCACGAACCCAAACTCACCTTTCACCCCAGCACGAACTTGGGGTGCCCCAGGTCTCGATTCTGAGACCTGGGAAATCTCAAAACTCAATCGGACTTCTTCGGCCCCGCTTCGCAGCTTCCGTCAGGGCAGTTCGACTGCGGCCGTTTCGCCGCGCGCGCAAATGCCTCTTCCTCGCTGGCCAGTTCCTCGTCCAGCACGCCCAGGGCGCGGAAATCCGCGAGAGTTTGTTCGGCAGTCGCCTCGTCGATCTTCGAGATCGCAAACCCCACGTGGACAATGGTGTAGTCGCCCACTTCAATTTCGGGTAAGTAGTCCAGGCAGACCCTCTTCACCACCCCGCCGAAGTTCACCCGCCCCATGCGGACCATGCCGTCTGTGGTGATCTCTTCCACTTTTCCCGGAATCGCTAAACACATAGCTTTGTCTTATACCTCTCTGGCGTGGCGGTCAAATGTGGTTTGGATCACCTGTAGCCTGGACTGCGATGCACGAACGGAGAAATAATCCTTCGCTGTTTTGCAGAGAATTACCTCACTTTATCGCACAATGAATCCATAGAAGTTTTTCCGTGGTTCCTGCGGTGGTCGCATGCGCACGAAAGACTGACCACTGATCACTGACCACGGTCGTTTGTTCATTGGCGTGGAAGAAACACTTCTTAACCCCTTGTTTTTGACGACTTTGCCATCTAACCGATTTGTTTTCAACGAGTTAACTGGCGTCCCTCAAAGACTAAACCTTCTGGAATGACGACTTTAGCCCCGAAAAGGCGAAAAATTATGGGGTATTTTTCCACAGGCAGCCCGTGCGGTCGGTTCTGCTGCCCACCGGCCGCGGCAAAAGCGCGGCTCAGTCTGAAACCATCAGCTCGCCGGGCAGGATGGGGCGTGTGCGGGGCAGCAATCCGCGCGAAGCTGCAAAGCCCATGATGGCCAGAACACCCACGAAGACCACCAGCTTGATCAAGCTGCCGGTGCGCGTTTCGGGAAGCGTCTTCCAGAGAATTAGCAGAACGGTCTGCGCCGCGGTGACGGCCCAAACCGAGCCGTAGAAATAGCGCCGCTCCGTGCCCTCGCCCTTTGTCGATGGCCCCACGCGAGGCAGCTTGCCGACCATACCAAGCAGCAAAATGACCGCGCAAAGCGGCGAGTAAGTGTAGAGGTAGATCTGTTTTAGACGCCACACGCCTGTCACCGCCGCGTAGGCGAGGCCAGCCATATTGAGGAGCGCGAAGTTGAGCACGGCGTTCCATGCGAAGGTGTAGCAGACGCGCCGGTAGAGCGGATTCGGCTTGTCCTCGTCGAAGCGCAGGATGTAGGGCGCTGGCTCGACGCCCGGCAACTGGCCAAAGAGGCCGGCAATGCCGGTGCCGATGAGCACCGCTGCCAGCCACGCCCAATTCACCCAATGGAAGCCCCGGTCAAAAAGGCTGAAAGTGAGTGGACCCGGCGCCAGAAAAAACACCCAAATCCAAATGGGCCAATGAGCTAGTCGATAGTAGCGCTTGTTACGTGACCGAATTTTGCGCTCTCCGGCGTATTCAGTCCTTCCGCTGTACCGCATGGCCCCAATCTCGCAGAGCAGGTGCGAGCGCGTCAACTTGCGCGCGTCCGCGCCGTTCATGTCAATCCTGCGCGAAGCTCACGACCTTTGGTCCCATCGCGCGAGTGCACTGCAACGGCGCCAGGTGTCCGCAGCCCGCAAACACGTCCAGTTGAGATTGCGGAATCAGCCGGTGCATCTTCTCTGCAAGATCGAGCGGCGTGATGCGGTCCAGCTCGCCCCACGCAATCAGCACCGGCATCTTCAACTGCGGCAGCAGGTTGTCGGTCACATCCTGCGCCGTCAGCATCGCCGCCATCGCCCGCTTGACCACCCATCCGTCCTTCTCGGCAATGCGCACCACGTCGCGCGCCACAAACGCCGGAACCGGAACCGGATGCGGCATCAGCAGCGCATCCAGTTCGTCCAACTGGGCGGCCGTGGATGGCGTAAACAGATCGGTATTCCAGTTCGGCTTTTCGTAGAGACCAGCCGCGTCAAACAGCATCAGCCGGCTGACTCTTTCCGGATGCTCTACGGCCGCGATCTCCACAATCCATCCGCCCATCGACCAGCCTCCCAGTTCCACCTGCTTCAGGCCCAGCGCGTCCATGAATCCCACAACCACAGCGGCCTCTTCGCGCACCGAATAGGAGAAATCCGCCGGCTTGTCGCTGCGCCCGTACCCGAGCAAATCGGGTACGTAGACACGAAAGCCCGCCTTGGCGAGATAAGGCGCCAGATTGCGCCAATCCTCTGCGCGGCCGCCGAGCCCATGCACGAGCACGACGGCCGGCCCGCCCGCCGGGCCCTGCGCCAGGTAATGCACGCGATACCCCTCAACCTGCACGCTGCGGCTTTCGATCCCGGCAAGATCCTCGCTCAGGTACATCCATCCATCGAAGTAGCTCACCGGGCGCAGCAGGAACCCGATGCCGCCGATCAGGACCAGCAAAACCACGGTCAGCGCGACCGCGGCCCTAAGCGTCCTCTTTGCCGGTCTCATCGCTCTACCACCCCTCCTTTCTTGAGAGTCTGTGACATTTGCCAGCCCTTTTCGATCACCCGCACCGTGATTGGATCGAGAACGAGCGCGCTATGGCTGTTCCATTCTGCGCGCTCCACCCACCGCACTGCTGCTGCATCGGAGGCTGCACGCAATTCCCCGCCCGTCACTCTGCACAGGTAATCGGCGATCACGTAGTGGTAACGGATGCGCTCACCATCCCGATGAATCCGGTCCAGAATCTCAACCAGTTCTTCCGTCTCCACCTCCAGCCCGGTTTCTTCCTTCACTTCGCGCGCAACCCCTGCGGCCAGCGTCTCGCCCACTTCGAGCATGCCGCCCGGCAGCGTCCAATGGCCCTTGAGCGGCTCGCTCCCGCGCTGCACCAGCAGGACACGGTTCTCGTGAACCACGACCGCGCCCACGCCCACAAGCGGCGCTTGAGGAAACTCGCGTTGCAACTTTCCTTCCATTCCGCTAACCTCTCTTGGAACCTATGCGGTCCGCTCGGTCAAGAGCGATGCCGTCCTTGCATCGAACCTCTCCCGCTATCATCAAATAGGCGCAAACGGGAGAAAAGATGACAGAATTTACGTTGAAAATCGACGGAATGCATTGCAGCTCGTGTGTGCGGCGCGTGAGCCAGGCGCTCGCTGGTATTCCGGGCTTGGCCGTGAAGGAAGTGAGTGTGGGAATAGTCAAGCTCGCCACTGCCCAGGAACCTGCACCCGGCGATGACACGACCGGGTTGGCCATCGCTGCTCTCGCCAAGGCCGGCTATACCGCATATTTGGAATCATAACCTCCAGGTTTGGACGCAGCCAGATCGGATCGGCAAGTGGCCTCGCACACTCAAGAATCGCTGACTCTTCCGGTGCTGGGAATGACCTGCGCCTCGTGCCAGCATCATGTGGAAGCGGCCCTGCGCGCAACGGCAGGTGTGGAATCGGCGCGCGTGGATCTGATGGCTCATCGCGCCAGCGTGGTCTTCGACCCGGAACTGGCCGCACCGCAGCAACTGGTTGAGGCCATTCGCGGCGCCGGATACGATGCAGTCCTGCCCCGCATAGGCGATTCGGACGCACATGCCCAGGATCGTGCCGCCGATTCCGCCAGCTCGCGAAAAGCATGGGTCACACTCGCCGCCGGCGCGGCGGCTATGCTGCTGGCCATGCCGCTGGGAACGGAGATGGGGGCGGTCGACCACGCTCTGATGCGCCTCGTCCCCTGGCTCTATGTGCTGCCCGCCGGCCTTCTGCGCTGGTTTTTGCTGCTGATGACGGTGGCGATCGTCGCCTGGGCGGGCCGCAGCATCTATGCAAGCGCCATCCGCGCGCTGCGCCACGGCGCCACAAACATGAACACGCTGGTCAGCCTGGGCACGACAGTAGCTTTTGTTTACTCCGCTTATGCCACGCTCGCGCCTGCCGCCGGACGCCAGGTTTACTTCGATGCGGTGCTGTTGATTCTCGGCTTTCTCTTATTGGGCAAAAGCCTTGAAGCACGCGCCAAGCGCCGTGCACTGGCCGCGCTCGACTCGCTCTCGCGATTGCGCCCAGCCACAGCCCGACGCGTAGTCGACGGCGCACAGGCTGTTGTGCCTCTCGCAGAGATCCAGGCAGGCGACAGCATTCTCGTCCTGCCCGGTGAGCGCTTCCCGGTGGACGCGGCGATTCTGGAAGGCCGCACCACGGTCGACGAGTCGATGCTCACAGGCGAGTCGACGCCGCTCGAACGCGGGCCAGGCGGCCGCGTGCTGGCGGGCTCGCTCAACTACGACGGTGCAGTGGTTTGCCGCGCAGAGTCGCTGGGGGAGGCCACTGTGCTGGCGCAGATTGCCCGCATGGTAGACCAGGCGCAAAGCTCGCGCGCGCCCATGGAGCGGCTCGCCGACCGCGCCAGCGCGATCTTCGTGCCTGTGGTGCTGGTTTTGGCCGCGGTCACGTTCGTGGCGTGGCTCGTCGCAGGGCGCGGGCTATCGTTCGCCCTCGCCAACACAGTTGCTGTTCTCGTCGTCGCCTGCCCGTGCGCTATGGGTCTGGCCGTTCCCGCCGCGCTCACTGTGGCCGTGGGACGCGGCGCGCAGCTCGGTGTGCTGTTTAAAGGCGGCGAGGCGCTCGAACGTCTTGCCCGGCTGGCGCCGCAGGATGTGGTTGTGCTGGATAAGACGGGGACGCTCACCGTGGGAAGGCCTGTGCTCAAGAAAGCACATGGACTAGGGGCCAGGGACTTAGGAGCCATGGACAGTGGGACACGGGGAACGGAAAAGCAGGGAGCAGGGGAACAAGAAGACGAGCTTCTGCGCATTGCGGCGGCGGCCGAGGAGCGATCGAACCATCCGCTGGCCCACGCGGTGGTGGATTTTTCCCGGGTGCGCGGATTGGCTTGGCAGCCGGCGGAGGATGTGCAGATCATTCCTGGCCGCGGTCTCACTGCTCGAGTGGAAGGCCACGATTGCCTGCTTGGGAACGAGGCGCTTTTCCGCGAGTTTTCGATCGCGCTACCCGGCGACGTTGCACAACCGGAGCCGGGCGTCACGCGTCTGTGGATGGCGCTCGATGCTTCGGCGGCCGGATATTTTGATGCGCGCGATGCGCTGCGTCCCGACGCGGCCGAGGCTGTCAGTGCGTTGCGCCACGCCGGACTGCGGGTGCTGATGCTCACCGGCGACTCTGCCGCCGCTGCTGCGCCCATTGCCGTGCAGGCAGGCATCACCGAGTTTGAAGCCGGTCTCGATCCGGCCGCCAAGCTGGCCCGCATTCGCGCGCTGCAAGCTTCCGGCCTCCGCGTGGCCATGGTCGGCGACGGCATCAACGATGCAGCCGCTCTCGCCCAGGCTGACGCCGGCATCGCCATGGGCACAGGCGCCGATCTCGCCCAGGAAGCTGGCGATGTGCTGCTGCTGCGCACGCAGCCCTCATCCATCCCTGCGGCGCTCGCTCTGTCGCGGCAAACGCTGCGCATCATGCGTCAAAATCTGGGCTGGGCGGTGGGCTACAACCTGCTCGGCATTCCGCTTGCTGCTGGAGTTTTCTATCCGGCGTTTCACATCCTGCTCACGCCCTGGCTGGCTGCGGCGGCGATGGCGCTGAGCTCGGTCTGCGTTCTGGGGAACAGTTTGCGGCTGCGGGGGTGGCAGCCGGCATCCCTCTCCCGCGCCTCAGCACGCTAAACTAGCTCAGGGCCTGTCTGTGCGCATCCTCACCCGCTACATCCTCGGCGAAATTATCTCCCTTACCCTTATTGGCTGCGCGCTCTTCACCTTCATTCTGTTTATGCCCAATCTTCCTCACATTCTTGAGGTTTTGGTGCGCAGCAGCTCCACGTGGGCAGACGTGGCCGAGGTCTTCCTCTTCACGCTGCCCAACTTATTTAAGGTCACTATCCCCATGGCGGTGCTGTGGGGCATCCTGCTGGGACTCAGCCGCCTGGCCGCCGACAGCGAGATCGTCGCCATGCGCGCTTCGGGCCTGGGCATCGGCTACTTTGTGCGCGTCTCCTCCATCGTGGCCGTAACCGGCACGCTGCTTGGCCTGGGCAACTCACTGTATCTCGCGCCACGCGCCAATCAGGCCATCATCGAGATGGAGCGGGCGCTGGAAACCTCGCAGGCCTCCTACGAGATTCAGCCCCGCGTCTTCTATGAGGACTTTCACAACTTCGTTCTTTATGTGCAGGACGTTCGAGCCGGCGCTGGCGCGGCCAACTGGCGCCAGGTTTTCATGGCCGACGTCAGCGACGGCGCCAATCCGGTGATCACGACCGCCACCTCTGCCACCGTGGTCAACGACAACTCCCAGGAGCTGATCATGCGGCTGCGCGACGGGTTGCGCGATGAAACCGTGGCCGATCAGCCGGGACAGTCCAACATCTCCACGTTTACGACCACCGATATGCCTCTGGTGCTAAGCCAGCAGAGCGACGTGCACCTGGGACGCCTAGACACGGCCCTCTACGCATTGCCCATGAGCGTCTTGTTGGAGCGCATCCACATTTTGCAAGGGAGACCAGACGCCAAGCGCTTCCTGATCGAACTCTATAACCGCTTTGCTTTCCCCGCCGCTTGCCTGGTGCTGATGCTGGTGGGTGTTCCGCTGGGGGTGGCTTCGCGGCGCGGCGGAAAAAGCTCCGGTGTGGTCTTCACCATCCTGCTGGTCTTCGTCTACTACTTTCTTTCAGCCACCGGCACCGCTCTGGGCCGCGAGAGTAGATTCCCGGCCTTCTTTGCAGTGTGGTCGGCCAACCTGCTTTTTGCTGCTACGGGCATCTTTCTGCTCTGGCAGATGGCAAGCGGCGGCCGCATCTTAGCAGTCGTCGCTGCCTGGGCCGCGCGGTTGCCCAAACTTGAGGTACCGGCCAAGACCAACGGGTTCCCGCTCACCGGATTCCTCGACAGGTTGCAGCCGCGCGCGCAGCGCAACAGACCCCGCGGCATCTTTCCGCGCATTCTGGACGAGTACATCGTGCGCGAGTTCGTCGCCATGTTCCTGATGGTGCTGGCCGGCTTTGTGCTGCTCATGATCGTCTTCACCTTCTTCGATCTCATCGGCGACATCATTCGCAACAGCATCCCACTTGCCACCGTCGGCGACTACCTCATCAACCTGACGCCCTCGATGCTCTACCTGATCACGCCATTGGCCGTGCTCATTGCCGCATTGGTCTCCTTCGGTGTGCTCAATCGCAACAGTGAGATCACCGCCATGAAGGCCACCGGCATCAGTCTTTACCGGCTCGTGATTCCCATCGTCGCCATCGCTGTTTGCCTAGCCGTCAGCCTTTTCCTTTTTGACCAGTACTATCTGCCCCAGGCCAACCGCCGGCAGGAAGCCCTGCGCAATGTCATCAAGGGCCGCCCGCCGCAAACCTATCTGCACCCCGAGCAGAAGTGGATCTTCGGCCCATCTCGTCCCGGCGAGCCCTCGCGCATCTTTTACTACGAGTTCTTCGACCCCGACTCCAAAGAATTCGCCAATCTCTCCATCTTTGAGCTCAATCCCTCGACCTTCCAACTCACGCGGCGCATCTTTGCCAAGCGCGCCCTATGGGATTCCGATACCGGCGACTGGCTCTTCCAGAATGGCTGGGTGCGCAACATCGAGGGCGCCAATGTAACTTCATATCGCACCTTCCTCGAAACCTCTTTTCCTGAAATCCATGCCACGCCCGACTATTTCAAGAAGGAAGACCTGCAATCACAGGAGATGAACTTCGGTCAGCTCGACCGCTACATCCACGACCTGCGCCAGAGCGGTTTTGACACCAAGCGCCTCAGCGTTGCGCTGTGGCACAAACTCGCTTACCCGCTGATCGCCGTCGTTATGGCCGTTCTTGCCATTCCCTTTGCGCTCTCCATGGGCCGCCGCGGCTCGCTCACCGGTATTGCCGTGGCCATCGCCGTTGCGCTCGCCTACTGGGTCGTGAATGGCCTTTTTGAAGCCATGGGCGGCGTCAATTATCTGCCCGCTGCAATGGCCGCGTGGTCCTCCGACATCCTCTTCGGACTCGTCGGCGGCTATCTGCTGCTGAGAGCGCCGACGTAAAAACAGGGAACAAAGGACTAAGGGACTGAGGGAACAGGGAACGAGTCCCCGTGCTGTTTTTTAGCGCGAATCGCGCGGGTCGTACAATAGGACTATGCTCGGCGATCTTGCACCGCTCTACAGCTACATGCGCCGCTACCGCTGGGGATACGTGCGGGGCACGCTGGCGTGTGTGGCCACGAATATCGTCGCCGTCCAGTTTCCGAGAGTTCTGGGCATGGCCGTCGACAGGATCGAAAAAGGGACGACCCAGGAACTGATTCTGGTCTTTGCCTCGCTCCTCGTCGGCATCATCCTGGTCAAGGGCGTGTTTCTCTACGCGCAGCGCTGGATTCTCATCGGCATCTCGCGCGACATCGAGTTCGACCTGCGCAACGATCTCTTCTGCAAGCTGGAGCTGCAGGACGCGGGCTTCTATCAGCGCTACCGCACCGGCGATATTATGGCCCGCATGACCAACGACCTGAACGCCGTGCGCATGCTGCTGGGGCCGGCGCTCATGTACAGCGCCAACACCGTCTTCCTCGGTGTTTTCGCGCTGGTTTTCATGTTGCACATCAGCCCTTATCTCACGCTGGTTGCGCTGGCGCCCATGCCGCTCGCGAGCATCCTCATTCAGTATCTCGGCCACAAAATTCACGACCGCTTCGAGCGCATCCAGGCCAGCTTCTCCGACATCTCCGCGCAGGCCCAGGAAAATTACTCCGGCGTGCGCCTCATCCGCGCCTTCGCGCGCGAGGAGTCCCAGATCGGCCTCTTCGAGCGGCTCAACCGCCAGTACATCGGCCGCGCCCTGCGCCTGGTGCAACTGATGGGCATGTTATGGCCCACGCTCGAGTTCATCCTCGGCGTGTCGTTGATCATTACCTTGCTGGCCGGCGGTCACCAGGTTCTCGCGCATCGCATTTCAGTTGGCCAGTTCGTCGCCTTCAATACCTACATGATTCTGCTCATCTGGCCCATCATCGCCGTGGGCTGGGTCATCAACATCTTTCAGCGCGGAACGGCCTCGGTGAAGCGCATCGACGAGCTGCTCAAAGCCGAGCCCGCCATCGATAACCGCTACGCCGATTCGGCGATTTCGCCGGATGCGGTGCTGAATGGGGAGATTGAATTTCGCCATCTCACCTTCGGCTACGGCGACGCGCCTGTGCTGCGTGACATCTCGCTGCAAATTCCCGCTGGATCGAGCCTGGCCATCGTCGGTCCCACTGGCTGCGGCAAGACCACGCTCGTCAACTTGATTACGCGTCTCTACGAAGCGCCCGAAGGCTCGCTCTTGATTGATGGCCGGCCGGTGCGCGACTATCCGCTGGCCGTTTTGCGCCGCAACATCGGCATGGTGCCCCAGGAAACATTTCTGTTCAGCGAAACCATCCGTGAAAACCTGGCCTTCGGAGCGCCCCACGCCGATGCCGAACAACTGCTCGAAGCCGCCGAAGCCGCGCACATCCGAATGGAGTTCGAGGAATTTCCGCATGGCTTTGAAACCATGGTGGGCGAACGCGGCGTCACGCTCTCGGGAGGGCAAAAGCAGCGTGCTGCCATCGCCCGGGCCCTGCTGCGCCGCCCGGCGATTCTGATTCTCGACGACGCGCTGGCCAGCGTGGACACATACACTGAAGAGCGTATCCTTGGGGGGCTGCGCGCGTACACTGCCGCCGCAACCAGCATCCTCATCTCGCACCGCGTGTCGACAGTGCGCAACGCCGACCGCATCGCCGTCCTCGACAAAGGCCGGATCGTGGAGGTCGGACGCCACGACGAACTGCTCGCCCTCGACGGCTATTACGCCAGCCTCTACCAAAAGCAGCAGCTGGAAGAAGAGCTCACCGTAGCGGGTTAGCGAGTCAGCAAGTCAGCGGGTCGGCGAGTCAGCAGCACAGACGCTCCATCGAGCTGCTTACGCGGTCCAGCTTGATACCGTAGGCGCATTGCCGCCGGAACCGCCGGTTTCGGCGATTTGGCGCGCAGGCATTGCGATCGCCCTGGGCGAGGCGGGATTGGCGTCAGAGTCCTTGGCTACCTGCCGCCATGCGTCGCGCACATTCCTTACACAATCGATGGCGTGCTCGAACTTGGCCTTCGAGGCCGACTGCGATGCCTGCAGAGTCTGCGCGAAGATCGCGGCGTAAAACTCGCTCAGCGACTTCGCCGGCTGGCCGCCGACGTCCATGCGCAGCCGCGCCTGCAGGTGAATGATGATGCCCAGCGCGCGCTTGACCGCCGCCCTGCGGCCATTCTCATCGCCCCGCTCCACCGCCGCGATCGCCGCATACAAGAAGCGCAGAATGCCGTCGTAAAGCGCCACCACAAGATCTACGGCCGATGCGCCATCCAACGCGTGTTCCCGGTAACTTGCCATGGCGATGCCGTTCCTTATCCGTTGAGGTTCTCGTCGTAGCCGGTGATCGCCGAGTACAGCTCGTTCATGCCGTTCAACTGCGACGGCAGCTGCTGCATGATCTCGTTGGCGCTGTTCAGCTCTGCCGTCAGGCTGGTCTGCTGCGCGGAGATATAGCTCTGCTCCTTCGAGATCTCTGCATTCAATGTGGACTCAATGCTGCAATTGGAACTGGAGGCTAGAGCCAGGATTCCCGTCGATGAGCCTGTGCCGGCGTTGTTCAGCATGTTGGCGAAGGTCTGCCCCCAACTGCCTGCATCCTGGAAGAAGCCCACCACGCCGTTATAGTCCGAGTTGAGCAGGGAATCGAGCGAATTGTCGTCGAAGGTCAGCGATCCATCGTTGTTCACGCTGATGCCCAGCGAAGTCAGGTTGTTGATGTCCGATGAATTGTTGTAGTTCAACGTCGTAAGGGTTGGACTCGTGGTGTCCACGATGTTCGATGACACGGTCAGCGCCCCGGCCGCGCCCACGGTCGATGAGGTCAGCGTAAGCCCGGTTCCGGCACTGTTCAACGCCACGCTCACGCCGAGGTTGGCTTGGCTGTTGGCCTGGCTTATGGCATTCATCACATCGGACAAGGTGTCGGCACCGCTGCCGGTATAGATGGTGTGCGCCGCCGGCGAACTGGGCGCGGCGCCGATCACGATGCTCTCGGTTATCCCGCCACCCACCTGGATGGTCATCGAACCCGAGAGCACGTCCGTGCCGGCGGCCACGGTGCCGAATGTTCCGCTGTCCGCGGTCGTTTTGGTGTAGCCGGCGTCAGCGTAGCTCAATGGCGTGGGCGCGCTGGCCACGATCGCCGAGGTGATGCTGAGGGCGCCGCTCGACCCCGCAGTTTGCGAGGTGAGTGTCAGCGTCGCTTCGCCGTTGCTGGTCGTTACACCGGCCTGCACACCGATGGCGGCCGAGTTAATGGCGCCGGCGATGGCGGCTAGCGTGTTGCCATCGCTTCCCGACCCGGTATAAATGGTGTTGGCTGCCGGAGAGTCCGGCGCAGGGCCAATCACGACGCTCTCCGCTGCTCCGCTGCCTACCTGGATCGTCATCGAGCCGGAGAGAGTGGTTCCGTTATCCGTGGGGATCGAATCCAAATAACCGTTCGGGCTTGGCGTATTCAGGCTGCTCAAAAGCTGCTCCTGCAGCAGCGACAGCGTAGGAGATCCAAACAGCGGTTCGGGCGTGCCGGAGCTGGTGTTGCCCTCCTGGGTGTTGACAGCGCTCACGAGCGAGTTGTAATCGGACACGAACTGGTTGACCGCGCTTTCGACGCCGGTGTTATCGTTGCTGATCACCACCTGGACCTGTTCCAGGCTGCCGCCCGTCTCCGTTGCACTCGGCGCCAGAAGCTGAAAGGTCACGCCGGGAATCAGATTGGTGACCGTATTCGAGGCGCTGGTCAGGTTGACGCCGTCCACCGTCAGGTTGGCGTTGACGCCGGTGACGGTGGGAGTGTAAGCCAAGGTGGTGCTAGGGTCGACGAGGCTGGAACTGACGGCGAGCGTTCCGGTGCTGCCGGCGGTATTCGAAGTGAGCTGGAGGCTCGCGGTGCCGTCGCTGTTGCTCACGATCGAAGCGGTGAATCCCAAAGTCGAAGAGTTGTTATAGATGTACTGCTGGAGATCGGTCAGGGTGGTGCCGCCTTCGGCAGTGTTCACCGCGCTCATGGAGATGCTTTGCTGGCTACCGCCCACGGTGACGTTGAGCGTCCCGGTCAACTGCTCGCTGGAGCTCGAGACCGGCGAAAGCGTGGCGCTGGAGGTTGTGCTGCTCGAGCCCGTGTCACTTCCCGCCGTCACCTTGGCGCTGAGCGTGTTGCTGGCGGCGGCGCTGAGCGTGTTGCTGCTGACGACGATGTTTCCGCCGGCGCCGGAGGTTCCCGACACCAGGCTCAGGCGCGAGCCCGTGGCGTCGGTGAGCACGTTGGCGGTGATGCCTACGCCAGAGGAATTGATGGCAGACGCCAGGCCGGCGAGCGTGTCGTCGGAGGAATCGAGTGTGATGGTCTGCGCCGTGCCGCTGCCCACCTTCAGCGTGACCGAGCCCGACAGCTTATCTGCGCTGTTGGCGATTTCCGCCATGTAGCCGCTCGAGGTCTCGGCGAGGTTTTGAACCACGACGGTGTGCGTTCCCGCCGCCGCCGCCGACGTCGCCGCAGTCAGTTCGAGCACGTTGGTGTCGGAGCTTGACCCCTCTTTCTGCGCTAGGATTCCCTGAAGGTCGGTCAGCGAGCTCATGTCGTTGGAGAGATTCGAGAAGAGCGTTCCCAGGCTCGAGATCGCGGTGTCCTGGCTTTGGAGCGCCGTCAATTGGTTCTTCCACGGCGTCTCGACATTCTGCAGATTGCTCACGATCTCAGCCACGGTCGAGCTTACATCAAAGCCCGCTCCGCTTGTCGGCGACCCGAAACTTAGCCCCACCGAGCCCATCGCACCCTCCGCCAGAAAACCTGTGCAGCCACAGAACCAACCGGCCCTGAGCCGGATGGAAGAATTCTCATGGACGTTGTCTTATGCAAATCGCCGATGCGCAAAGAAGGGCGCCCTCTCGGACGCCCTTCTTTGGTTAGCGGTTCGCCGGCCTTTGAATTCACGTGGCGGCCCGCGGTTAACTTCGTTCCACGGACGAAGAGATGTCCGTTGAGGCCCTGGTTATTGCAGCAGTTTGGTGACTTCCTGCTGGATGCTGTTGGCCTGCGCCAGGGCGGCAATGCCGGTCTGGCTGAGGATTTCGTACTTGGACATGTTGGAGGTTGCGGACGCGTAGTCGGTGGCCTGCACAGCGTTCTGCGCCGACTGCACGTTCTCCTGTTGCGTGCTGAGCACCTGGCTTACGGAGTTGAGCGTGTTGATTTGCGCGCCGATGTAGCCGTCCTGGGCCGCGACATCGATGATGGCCGTGTTGAGATCGGTCAGCGCCGACTGGGCATCGTTCTGGCTAGTCAGGTCGGTTGTGCTCAACGACTGGCCAGCCAGGTCCGAGTAGCTGATGGTCGCCGTGCCGCCCGAGGCGTTTGTGTCCGCGGTGGCAGTTGCGTCAGCCGTCTGCCCGGTGGCGACGTCCGCAATTCCACCCGGATTAGTTCCATAGGCGACGTTGTTTTGGACGCCGGTGGTGTAATATGCAGCCGATGCAGCGTAGGTAAGTGTAGCGGCCCCACCAGTATTAGTGACGTCGGTGAGAGAAGACCCAGTGATAGCCGATTGAACGCCGTTTTGCGTCGTAATCGTCAGAGTCGTTGTGCCAGAGCCAGCGACTGTGAAGCCGTCGCCTGTGAGCGCAGTCGCCACATTGGCCAAGGTGTCCCCGGCGAGGTTAAGGGTGACGTTCGCGCCAGCGGCATTCTTGAGGCTGAGAGTACCGCCGAGAAGATCGCCGACAGCACCAGTGCCCCCGACAGACAAAGTGCCAACAGCACCCGGTGTTGCGCCGTTCCCCACTCCCGCGCCCTGACCATTGATCTCAATGCCGGTGTCGGTGCCGTGGCCCGCGCCGGCCGCAGTCACAGCCGCAGTTCCAGCCTGGGTGGCCGTGGTAAAGGTGGCAGTCAAACCCAGGCCGGCGCCGTTAATGGCGTTGATCATTCCCTGGGCTGTGTCGGCGTAGTTGGTGCCGGCGCCAACATTAATTGTTGTGGTCTTGCCAACCGCAGCGCCGCCTGCCCCCGTCGCCATATAGTTGACGGTGAGCTCGGTCTCTGCCTCGTGAAAGCCATCGTTGACTGTGGCAATCGCGCCTGGGCTTCCTGCGCCATTCGACAGGTCGATGAACGTGTTGTTGGTGCCGTTGGTGTAGGCCATGGTGCCGCCGGTATCGCCCAAGTTGGACGAAGACAGCGAGCGGATGTTGAGATCGTCGACCGATGAGCCTGAACTCGAGGCGTCACCGGTATAGATATTGGTGTTGGAGTTGAAGACCTGCTCGTCGTTGAAGGTGGTCGTCGAACCGATGTTCGAGATTTCCGACAGGATCGACTGGTACTCCTGGTTCGCAGCCGCGTCCTGCGTGCTGTTGAGGGTGCCGTTGGAGGCCTCGGTAGCCAGTGAGACGGCGCGGTTAAGCAGGCTGGTAACCTGCGAGAGAGCGCCATCGGCCACCTGCAGAAGTCCGACGCCCTCTTGGGCGTTGGTTCCTGACTGCGTCAGCGCGGTTTGGTTGGCTCGGAGACCATCGACCAGCGAAAGGCCGGCTGCGTCGTCCGCGCCGGAGTTGATCCTCGAACCGGAGGACAACTGCTGCAGCACGGTGGTCAGGCTGTTGTTTGTGTTGTTGAGATTGTTCTCCGCATACACCGCGGAGAGGTTGTTCAAGACACCCAGGGACATGGGATTCTCCTTGTTGGATGCGGTGATTTGCGGCCCAATCCCGGATGCGCTTCCCTTTGGTTGACCCTGGGTTGCTGCTCACGGCTCGGAACCGTCGCATCTGGCTCCTTTTTCGGCGCGGCCCTTTTGGACTTTATGAATACGCATTTTGTGTCCCTCTGGGGGACACTTCTGTCCCATTTGTTCTAATTTTTTAACCTTTCGCGCCGTCTGCCGATAACTGCTGCGAAGGAGATTGGGCAATGATCGAGCTGACGCGGCTGAACGGCCATCCCATGGTGCTGAACAGCGATCTGATCAAGACCGCCGAAGCCTCTCCGGATACAATGCTGACTTTGATTAACGGCGAAAAGCTGATTGTGCGCGAGGAACTCGCCGAGGTAATGGAGCGGATTCTCGCCTATCGCGCTCGCCTGTTAGCCGTGGTGGCCCGGCGCCTGCACCATTTCAGCGATCTGGAGCGCGTTGCAGCGCTGGCCAGTCTGGATGTTGCCGGTCAGCCGGGCAACCCGCCTCCGCAACCCCAGAAGGCCGACGATCCTGACCGGTAAGAACAGCACGATTTCCGCACGTCATTCAAGAGCTGCAACAGGAACAGCACATGGATAAAGCGAGCATCGGCGGAGTGTTTCTGGCCATGGCCGGCATTGTCGCTGGTTTGCTCATCGAAGGTGGCAACCTCGGCCAGATTCTGCAGCCCACTGCGGCGCTCATTGTCTTTGGCGGCACGCTGGGCGCGGTGTTGCTCCAGTTCCCGCTGACGACGGTTGCGGCTGCATTTCGCAGCCTGGCGCACATCTTCGCCGCTCCGCGCAAGCATGACACCCATCTGATTCGCCAACTGGTCGCCTTCGCCAACGAGGCCCGCCGCAACGGCGTCGTGTCTCTCGACGCCGAACTGCAGGCCATCCAGGACCCCTTCCTTAAACAAGCTCTCATGCTTGCCGTCGACGGCACCGAGCCCGCGGAGTTGCGCAAGATCATGCGCGTCAGCCTCGACTCCAACACTGAAGACGAGGAACGGTTGCCCGCTGTCTTCGAATCGGCCGGCGGCTTCTCGCCCACCATCGGTATCCTGGGCGCCGTCCTCGGCCTCATTCAGGTCATGCAGCATCTCGACAACATCAACGAGGTGGGCCGCGGCATCGCCGTCGCCTTCGTAGCCACTATCTACGGCGTTGGCATCGCCAATCTCTTCTTTCTGCCTTTTGCCGGCAAAATGCGTATCCGCATCCGCGACGGACACCGCCGCCGCGAGATGATGCTCGAGGGCGTCATTTCCATTCTCGAAGGCATGAACCCGCGCATGTTGGAGATCAAACTGGCCGGCTTCCTTGAGGACTCGACGCGCGAGAAAACGGAGCGCGCTGCATGACCCCTCGCGTGCCTCGCAGCCGTGTCACACACGACCGCTGGCTGGTCTCCTATGCCGACTTCATCACCCTCTTGTTCGGTTTTTTCGTGGTGCTCTACGCATTCGCCAAGGCCGACCAGAAAAAACAGATGCGGGTGTCCGCGGCGATCGACTCCGCCTTCCGCTCCATGGGCGTTTTCCCTGTGGCGCCGCAAGATCCATCGACCTCCTCTGCCGCAGGCGCGGACCAGGCGGACCATCCAGCAAATGCCGTGATGAGTGAAGACCTGCTCACGTCGGCTCAGGTCAAGGACGATCTCGACCGCCTCCGCCGCGAGTTGACCCAGACCCTCCCCAGCCAAGTCGCCAACCATTCCATTTCTCTCGAGATGGGACGCGACGGCTTAGTCATCAGCCTGCGCGAGGCCGGTTTTTTCGATTCCGGCTCGGCCGTGCCCAAGCTGGAGGCCCTGCCCACGCTGCGCGAAATTGCCGCCAAACTGGGCGCCACGCCTTACGATTTGCGCATCGAGGGCCACACCGACAATGTGCCCATCCACAACGCCGAGTTCGACTCGAACTGGGAACTCTCCTTGGCCCGGGCTACGCGCATCGCGCGGATCTTTCTCGAAATGAATGTTATCCCCCCCGAGCACCTGTCGGCGGCCGGCTACGCCGAATATCATCCCGTCGCCAGCAATGCCACGCCTGAAGGCCGCGCGGAAAATCGCCGCGTCGATCTCGTCGTCCTGCCCCGCGCGAGGATCGACTTCGCCGCGCAAAACCCGGCGCAAGCCACGGGCGCATGGCGGAAGATTACGGATGATAACTAAGCGGAGTTAGCCGCGACCAAAACGTGAGGTTTCAGCCAGCGTCGGCGGCCCTATGGTTTCAGGCGGTAGCTATCACCCAGTTTTCCTGCTGCCTGCAGGTGTTTTCGCACTCTCACCAGCTCAGCGACCTGCCGGATATGCCCAAGATCGTGCATGGTCCACTCATGCAGCATTTGTTGCAGGGTGATTTCGCCGGCCTCCTGGTGCCTCGCGCGGCGTTCACCCGCGCTTCGCGGCAAGGTCCGCAGATACTTCACGTTAGTCTTGCGCTGCTCTTCAAAATGACCGAAGGCATCTTCCGCATTGGCATTGCGGTACAACTCCAGGTACATCTGCGCATCATCCGGCTCGAACTCCGGCAGTTCCTCACTCACGAACCGGTCCACGCGCTTTCGATAGCATTGGCCCTCGGAATGGGAAAGATGCGCGAGCACTTCCGCTACCGAAAAGCGGTCGGGCGCGGGCTTCCATTCGGTGTCTTCGACCGAGAGGTCGCACATCAATCCGCGCAGGATTGCGGGGGTCGCTTCCAACTGGTCGAGGCAGTCTAATTCCAATTCCTCGGTCATACGATTCATCCTACGATGTTCTCTCCGCCTTCTACCTTATTTGCTCGGCCTTGGGGTCGAGTCACCGCCAACTCGGAAGCAACGTGAGCCAAAAACGCTAGGGAAGGGTTGGCGACAAACAGGAAGTCGCGGAAAGCTAGGATGCCATGATGCGCAATTGAGCGTTGCACTGCTATGCTCTCGTTCATGCGCAAGACCTTCTGTTGGGTGATCGTTCTTCTGTGCTGCAGGTCCGGATGCGAAGCTCAGAGCAGGTGGACTCTACCGAAATTGCAGGAATTAACGCAGGCCGAAAGTATTGGGCGCAACGCTGTTCAGTTGTCAACGGAAGACACCATTCTGCTGAAGAACCTCACTCGTAAAATCATCGAAAAATGCATCGACGATCCGGGCCTGGGTGATCCGCACACGGTCGCGGGAATGTTCAGCCGCATAAGAGTGCGGCGAATCTCATTAACCCCTCAGGGGGATTCAGGCTTAGTGGTGCAAGGCTTTGGAGTCTGCATGTGCGGGGCTGTCGGCAACTGCCCATTTTGGCTCATAGGTGAGCAACCGCATCCCCGACTCTTGATCCACGCGATTGGAATTCAAAGTCTTGCATTTCAGGAGTCCGGAACCGCAGATCACTTCGATTTAGTGCTGGGGAGCCATGACTCAGCAATGGTGACGGAACTGCAGAGCTTCCAATTCGACGGTACAAAGTACAGGCGCAACGGCTGCGCATCCCTGGAGTGGGTCGACCCCTACGGCAACGCACTGCATCCACCGAGAATAACCGCTGAGCGATGTCCGTGAGAGTAATTGTCGTTTCTTTACATACGGTTGAACGTCGCACGACGCGATGCGGCCGGATGACCGGCTATCCGGACGTTAATGGTTGATTCCCCCCACACTTCTTCGGAGTGGATTAATTCGGAATGGACATCGGGGTGAGGCTAGGTCTTAGTCCGTCGCGTAAAGATCCTGATTTTGAGACCTAGGAACTCGCAAACTTCGAAGCCCCTCACTCCACCCCCAGCACCTTCACGATCACGCGCTTCCGCCGCTGGCCGTCGAACTCCGCGTAAAAGACGCGCTGCCAGGTTCCCAGGTCCAGCTTGCTGTTGGTCACCGGCAGCATGGTCTCGTGGTGCAGCAGCAGCGACTTCAGGTGCGCGTCGCCGTTGTCCTCGCCCGTGCGGTGGTGTTTGTAATCGGGCCGCGCCGGCGCCAGTTCCTCCAACCATTTGCCGATGTCCTCAATCAGCCCGCTTTCCAGGTCGTTTACGTAAATTGCCGCCGTGATGTGCATCGGCGAAACAAAGCACAGGCCGTCGTTTACGCCGCTGCGCCGCACAATCTGTTCTACGTCGTCGGTGATGTGCACCATCTCCCGCCGCTTCCGCGTCTCAAATACCAGATACTCCGTGTGACTCTTCATGGAAAGCTCCTTTAATCTGCCGTCGAGTGGCGAAAAACGCTCAGCCCCATTCACCCTTATCCTAAAGATAGCCGTGAACCGTCTCCTTCAGCCCGATCCCGCGCTGCGCCTGCGCCGCATGCACGATGAATTGATGCAGGCGTTCGGACCGCAGCACTGGTGGCCGGCCAGGACGCCGTTTGAAGTGATCCTCGGCGCGTATCTCACACAGAACACGGCGTGGAAGGCCGTCGAGCGCTCCCTGGCCAATCTTCGCGCGGCCGGCACGCTGACACCTGAAGGCCTGCGCGACATTCCTCTCGCCAGATTGCGGCGTCTCATCCGACCCTCGGGCTTCATCACGCGCAAGGCGCCCGCGCTCAAGGCGTTCGTCAACCTGCTCGACAAAGAGTTTGGCGGCTCGCTCGAAGCTCTCGCCGCAACGCCCACTCCTGTGCTGCGCCAGCGCCTCCTAGCCCTGCCCGGCGTCGGCCCCGAAACTGCCGATGCGATCCTTCTCTACGCCCTCGGTCATCCGGTTCCCGTGGCAGATGAGTATCTGCGCCGCATTGCCGAACGGCACCAATTGCCCGCGCCAGCGTCCGGCCGCACCCGCATCTCCTACGACGCACTCACAGATCTCACCCGCCAGGCTTTCGCATCAGATCCCGCATCCGCGCACGTTCAGCTCTTCAATGAGTTTCACGCGCTCACCGTGGCAGTGGGCAAGGCACATTGCGGCCGTGTAGCCAACTGCGATGGCTGCCCTCTTGCCGCCGATCTTCGTCGTGCGGAGTGACAGGTGCGACAAAGCCGCCCTCCTCAGCTCCACCCCTCACGTCGTAATCTTGCATCATGAGTCCAACGCCGCAGCAGCCTCAAGTGAATCTTACCCAGACCCCCGATTACCGCGAGTCCTACGCCAACAGCGTGCAGGTGCGCGTCAGCGTGTGGGATTTCCAACTCGTCTTCGGCCTTGCCTCCAGTGAAAGCCCAGAGCAAGTCAACATCCGCAACCACCAGGCGATCTTCTTGAGCCCCCAGCAGGCTAAAGCCCTGAGTAACGTGCTGGCCCAGAACCTTGCTCAATACGAACAGGCCTTCGGCCCGCTCAATTTGGAACCGCAAAGCCAGAATTTCCCGCGCGGGCCGGTGAATTAAGGCAGGAAACAACGGGCCGAGGGAGCAAGGGAACAGGGAACAAGGAATCTGGTCCAGGAGTTCCCCGGCGAATCTTCAGGCATGCCCGTTGCAAGGAGCAACCGCTTGCGCTTCGGCAAAATCATCGGCCCCCGTCTGGATCGTCCGCTGCCTCTCTGGATGATCTTTCCGGTCGTATTCATGGCGCTCTACGCCAGCCACTTTGCGCTCTTGCGTCTCCCGTACTACTGGGACGAGGCCGGCTACTACATTCCTGCGGCCTGGGACTTCTTCCGCACCGGGTCGCTCATCCCCATCAGCACGCTCACCAACGCCCATCCGCCACTGCCCAGCATCTACCTCGCACTGTGGTGGAAGGTTTGCGGCTTCTATCCTGAAGTGACGCGCGAAGCCGTACTCATGGTGGCCGCGCTGGGGCTCCTCGCCGTATGGCGGTTGGCGATGCGTCTCATCGGGGTCGTTTCGGTCGCCTTCTGGACCGTGCTCCTCACCGGCCTCTACCCCATCTGGTTCGCGCAGAGCTCGCTCGCCCATGCTGACATCTTTGCCGCCGCGTGCTCGCTGTGGGGACTTGTGTACGCGCTGCCGAGCCGCGGCCGCAAACTGTGGGCTGCTGCGCTATGGTTTTCCGCTGCTGCGTTGTGCAAGGAAACCGCCATCGCCATCCCCCTCACTTTGGGCGCGGCCAGCATAGTGGAGGGCTTCCGGCGCGACGCTCCGGCGCGCTCTCGGCTCTGGCTCGAAGCAGCCTGGCTCTGCGCCTGCGTTCTGCCTTTGGCGGCCTGGTACGCCTACCACTACGCCAAAACCGGCTTTCTCTTCGGCAATCCCGGATTTCTGCGCTACAACGCCCGGGCTACACTCACGCCGCTGCGCATCGCTGCCGCGTTCGGCCATCGCATTCTCCACCTCACCGCCCACATGAACATGTTCGTGCCGGTGCTGATGGCCTTCGCCGCGCTGCTGCTCGATCCCCGCCCAGACGCCGAGGGCCACGACCGTGCAACGATTGACCGGCCTGCCCGCCTGCGCATCTTTCTCTTGCTTCTGGTCAATGCACTGCTCTTCAGCGTATTGGGCGGCGCGCTGCTCACGCGCTATCTGCTACCCATGTATCCGCTGGTGCTGCTCCTGGCCGTTACCAACTTTTACCGCCGCGTGCCTTACTGGCACTCGCTCGCGCTCCTCTCTGCCGCGGCCTTTCTGGTGGGTCTCTTCATCAACCCACCTTATGGTTTCTCGCCGGAAGACAACTTGGCCTACGCGCACGTGGTGCGGATGCATCAGGCCGGAATTGCGCGGCTCACCAAACTCTATCCCGGCGCCACGGTGCTCACGGCGTGGCCCGTAACCGACGAGCTGACGAGGCCCGAGCTGGGTTACGTGAAGCAGCCCTGGGATGTTTGTGCAATCGACGACTTTACAGCTGCGCAAATCGACCGCGCCGCTCAGGAACCACAAGCCTATTCTGCCGCCCTGGTTTTTTCCACCAAGTACGATCCGCCTTTGCCACTACTGCGGCTTGGCCAAGCACTCGACGAGCGCTACTTCGGCCTGCATCACGATCTTTCGCCCGAACGCATCGCCGGCCAGTTGGGCGGAACGCTGGTGTGGAAGCGCGACGACGATGGCATGTGGATCGCGTTGATTCGCTTCAACCGGCAGATTGAAGCGCGCCTGGAGCAGCAAAGCAGCGGGCGCCACGCTCTTCGCGAGCCGTAAATTCGTTTGTCGCTCAATTTTTGACACCGTCTTTTTCGCAGACATTGGGAACAGTTTGCCGGGGGGTGGTGTCTACACAAGCACAGTGGTACCGAATGGGATGATCGGAGGGCCGTAAAGCCCCGCTCCCCGCGCCAGGACGCGCAGAGCGGGTTGCCCCATTACGCTCTGCGGCAAGGCCTCTGCCTCTCACCCCACGGACGAAAACCAGTCCGTGGGGACCCTGATCCTCCCAACCGGCGCGACTGAAATTCGGCACGAGGGAGGCGGGCCATGTTTGAAGACTCCACCTTCGAATCCATGAGCAGAATCCACACACGCAGCCGTGACTGGATGCTCGCGAGCTTTGCCTTCAACAGCTCCATCCTGCTCGTGCTCGTTTTCATCCCGCTCATCTATCCCCACGCGCTGCCGCAGATCGCAAGCGCGATTCTGATGGAAGCGCCGGCGCCAGCCGAGGAGACGAAGCCGGTGGTCAGACCCGAGCACGCGCAGGCCGCGACCACTCAGATGCCCGCTGGCGTCGTCCAGGCGCCTTCGCAGATTCCGGACAAGCCCTGGATTCCCAGTACACGCGAGGAACCCGTGCCCGGCAACGTTGCCTTCCTCATGGACGGTGGACCCGGCTCAGGCAGCCCGGAAAATCCGTTTTCTGGCCACAGCGTCCATCCCAATGTGCGCCCAGCGGTCACTGCAGCTCAGCACGTCTCTTCGGGCGTCATGGCCGGCATGTTGATTCGCAAAGTTATGCCGGAGTATCCTGCCATACCAAGAACCATGCACCTCCAGGGCACGGTGGTGCTTCAGGCCACCATCTCGCGCACCGGAACCATCGAGAATCTACGCGTAGTCAGCGGCCCGGCGCTCTTGCAGCAATCCGCACTCAACGCCGTGAAGCAGTGGCGTTATCGCCCATACCTACTCAACGGCGAGCCGGTGGAAGTGGAAACCACGGTCAGGGTGGACTTCACGCTGAGAGGGTGAACCGTCCTTTCAGCATTCCGATGGGAAGAAGGAAATGGAGAAATGCGAAGCAATTTTTTAAACACGCCCCAGCACCGTTTTGTCTCCCTGCAACGCCCACGCGCGGCTCAGAAAGCAGTCTAACGAAGCTCCCGATGTAGGAGTGCCAGGCCGTGTGCGGCGGGACAATGTGATTTAAATCACCGTCAATCATCTCCTGAATGTATTCAAATCCCTCAACATGGCGGTCTTCGGTTCTTGAAAGGTCCCCCGATGCTTGCGAAGCGACAATTCACCTCGACACTGATTGCCCTTGACAAGCTGCTGCGCGAGTCCGCACGGCGACACCCCGAATTCCGTGTGCGGTTGAAGGAGAAGAACTTTACCGCGGCGATCAAGCTCCGCGACAACTCCCAGGGCCGTTTTTTCCGCTTCGAGAACGGAAAGGTCCGATCGAAGGCAGGCGTTTGGCCGGCCGATGTGAGCTTGGCCTTTCAGGATGCCGTGCTGGCTGCGCGATTGCTGAAGCCGAATAAGAAACAACTCGACTATCTGCACGCGGTTAAAAACTTCCAGCTCGAGCTTCAGGGGCCGGACGAGTTGACGATCTGGCTTTCCGAGACGTTGAACATGCTGGACGGGCTGGGCGCCAGCCACGGCACCGACATGGGCGACGGGGTGATGCGCTATACCACCAATACGAATGGCGGGCCGGTCTTCGTATTCGTGAATGATGGAAAGATCCTGCGCATTACTCCTATCGAGTTCGATGAGCAAGACGCGCCTTCATGGACGATCAAGGCCCGTGGCAGGAGCTTTACGCCGCCGCGCAAGACCACGGTCAACAGCCATACCCTGGCCTGGAAGTCGATGATTTACTCGCCAGACCGGCTGCTCTATCCCATGAAACGCGTGGACTTTGATCCGCAGGGCGAACGCAATCCGCAGAATCGGGGCATCTCGGGCTACCAGCGCATCAGCTGGGACGAAGCATTGGACCTGGTGGTTGGCGAGATTCAGCGCGTCAAACGCGAGCACGGCCCGGGTGCGATCATGAACGGCAGCGGATCGCACCACACCTGGGGAGTATTGGGATATTGGCTCAGCGCGCGAAACCGGTTCTTCAATATCATTGGCTCTACCACGGTGGCGCATAACCCCGATAGCTGGGAGGGCTGGTACTGGGGCGCGACGCATCACTGGGGCTATAGCGCCCACAACGGCGGCGGCGAGACCTACGGCACCGTGGAAGACTGCATGAAAAACGCCGAGATGGTCGTGTTCTGGTCATGCGATCCGGAGGCGACAGGCGGAGTCTACGGCGCACACGAGGGAACAGTTCGCCGCCAGTGGCTAAAGGAACTCGGCATTCCCTGCGTGCATATCGATCCCTATTTCAACCACACGGCGGCCTGGCTGGGAGGCAAGTGGCTGGCGCCGCGGCCAGGCACCGACAGCGCCATGGTGCTGGCCATAGCCTATGTGTGGATCACCGAGGGGCTTTACGACACCGAATACGTTGCCGCGCACACCGTGGGCTTTGAGAAGTGGCGCGACTATATCCTCGGCAAGGAAGATGGTATTGCCAAAACGCCGGAGTGGCAGGAAGCCGAAAGTGGCATACCGGCTAAAGACGTGCGCGCACTGGCGCGGCAATGGGGGACGAAGAAGACCTATCTTGCTGCAGGAGGGCTGAATGGTTTCGGCGCCGCTTGCCGAACTGCAACGGGAACCGACTGGGCGCGGGGAATGGTCTGCCTGCTGGCCATGCAGGGGCTTGGTAAGCCCGGTGTGAACATCGGCTGCCTGCAGCAAGGCGCGCCCGTGGATACGCGCTTTTATTTTCCGGGTTATTCAGAAGGCGGATTATCAGGAGACCTGACCGGCACGGCGATGGCGATGAATCTCTTCCAGAAGATGCCGCAGTTGTCGACTCCGAACTCCGTTCAGCAAGCGGTGCCGCGCATGAAGATTCCCGAGGCGATTATGGACGGGGAGTGCGAGGGCTACCCGACCGATCCCCGCACGATCGAAGGACAGTTCTTTAAGTTCCGCTATCCCGCGCCCGGCCACTCGCCCGTAAAGGTCTACTACAAATATGGCGGCTCGCACTTCGGCACCATGACCGATACCAATCGCTATGTGAGGATGTATCGCAGCGACAAACTAGAGTGCGTCGTCAATCAATCGATCTGGTTCGAGGGCGAGACGAAGTTTGCCGATGTCATTTTGCCCGCCTGCACCAACTTCGAGCGTTGGGATATCAGCGAATTTGCCAATTGCAGCGGATATATACATCACTCATTCACACAGTGCAATCACCGCGTGGCCGTCCTGCAGCACAAGTGCATAGAACCGCTCGGCGAGTCGAAGTCGGACTTTCAGATTTTTCTCGACCTTGCCAAACGACTCGGCGTGGCCAACAACTTCTCTGAAGGGTCCACCGAGCTGGACTGGTGCAAGCGTTTATTTGACGCCACCGATCTTCCCACTCAGGTTTCGTGGAAAAAGTTTATGAAAAAGGGCTACTTTGTGGTACCGGCGCCATCTGAAGCGATGAGAGATCCGGTATCGTATCGCTGGTTTGCCGAAGGCCGGCGAAAGGATACTCCGGAGGCCTCGCCCTTACCAGGAGCCTATAGCGGTGCCAATCGTCACGGTTTGCAGACCCAGTCGGGCAAGCTGGAGTTTGAATCTTCGAGCCTGAAGCGATTGGCTCAGGGCGACCCCGACCGGCAGCCGATCTTGAAGTATGTTCCCGCCTGGGAAGGGCCGCACGCCGCCGATCTTTACGCCAAATATCCATTGCACATGATTTCTGCACATCCGCGCTTCACCTTCCATACGCAGAGCGACGGCAAGGACAGCACCATCAATGACGTCAAGGATCATCGCGTTTTGATAGACGGCTATTATTACTGGATTGTGCGCATTAATTCCTGCGACGCAAGCCAGCGCGGCATCGCCGAGAACGATCTGGTCAAACTTTTCAACGACCGGGGAGCGGTGATTTGCGCCGCCCAGGTGACCGAGCGTGTGCCTCCCGGGATGGTGCACTCCTACGAGGCCTCGGCAATCTACGATCCGGTAGGAGAGCCGGGGTGCTCGGCCGATCGCGGAGGCTGCATCAACCAGCTGACCCCTAGCAGGATGATGATCGCGATGTCGCATGCCATGGCCCCTTGTTCGTGCCTGATCGAGGTTGAGAAGTGGAAGCCGGCCGTGGCTCGGGTGGCGCACGTGCTTGAGGAGGCCCAGCAATGAGAAAGTGGCGCATGATCATCGATGTCGCACGTTGCGAAGACTGCAACAACTGCACCCTGGCTTGCAAAGACGAGCACGTCGATAACGAATGGCCGGGTTACTCCATCGCCCAGCCCCGCCACGGCCAGCGCTGGATGGATGTGGCCCGCAAAGAGCGCGGAGAGTATCCGCTGATCGATGTTGCCTATCGGCCCACAACCTGCATGCACTGCGCCGATGCGCCCTGCGTCGCGGCATCGGAAGGCGCAATCTACCGGCGAAAGGACGGCATCGTTCTGATCGATCCCGAGAAGGCGAAAGGTCGCAAAGAACTGGTCGGTACCTGTCCCTTCGGAATGATTTGGTGGAACGGGGAGCGCGAGTTGGCGCAGAAATGCACCTTTTGCGCGCACTTGATCGATAAGGGATGGAAGCAGCCGCGCTGCGCGCAGGCCTGTCCTACCGGCGCCCTGCGCGTCGAATTTATCGATGATGAAGAGATGGAGCGCATCGCTGCAGAGGAAAAGCTGCAGCCGCTGCACCCCGAGTACAAAACCCGTCCCGGGGTTTATTATGCGAATCTGTATCGCTTCGATTCGTGCTTTATCGCCGGAAGCGTTGCCATCGAGAAGGATCAAATTACTGATTGCGCACCAGGTGCATCTGTCTTTCTCTATCAGGATGGACAAAAACTTGCTGAGACCGCGACCGACGCCTTTGGCGACTTCAAGTTTGACGGCCTGGAGCCGAACAGCGAAAAATTCAAAGTTTCGATTGAATTCAATGGAGTGAAGCAAGAGATCCCTGTGCCGAGACTCGAGCAGAGTCTTAACCTAGGGGTCCTGCGTTGCGCCACGGAGCCGGCTCCGTGCGCGCCGGCCTGAAATTCGCCCGGACCTTAGTCCGCAAAATCAGATCAATATGTCGCGAAGAGTGAGTGCCCCCTGCTGAAGCACGGGGAGGCAGCGGTTTACGAGGGTTGCGCGTTCGACACGCGACACGTGAGTTCCGACATTGATTGCCGCAACAACCCTGTTGCTGCGCGTGGAAACGGGGACCGCGATCGATCGCAAACCAAGCTCCAGTTCCTGGTCGACGACCGCGTAGCCTTGTTTTCGCACGCTTAGGATAGCCTTCTTGAGCTGCGCAATTCGCGTGATGGTATTCCGTGTGTTTGCCCTGGGCTTCAATTCTTGCAAGTAGGTTTCGAGTTCGGCGTCAGGCAACGCTGCGAGCAGGACTCGGCCCATCGAAGTGCAGTAGGCAGGCAGGCGGCTCCCCACGGAGAGACCGGCGGCAAGCACGCGGCTGGCTGCCGACCGGGCCACGTATACAATCTGTCCGCCGTCGAGCATTGTCATAGAGGAAGATTCGTGCAGTTGCTCGGTGATGCGCTCGAGAACGGGACGCGCAGCTTCGACCACCGACGACGAAGAAAGGAAAGAAAAGCCAAGGCGCAGAACCTGGGTCTTGAGGCGATAGACCTGGCGTGAGCGCTCGACATAACCGAGCAGTTCCAGTGTGAGCAGAATGCGGCGAATCGATGCGCGCGAGAGGCCGGTGGAACGCGAAATCTCGACGATGCTGCGCCCCTCGCGATGCCCCTCGAAGCTCTCGATCACGCGCAGGCCTCTGGCGAGCGAAAGAACGAAATCGGGATTCCCCGCCTGGGCGGCAAACTCGCCGGCCGGCGCGCTCTTCAATGGACTCGTTGGAGGTTTCACTGGCCGCAATTTGCGCTCCCTCGATAGTCGATTATCGCACATATTGTACAAATATGTACATTCGCGTAATAATAATCTGGCAGTCAGTCAATGGAGGTCGGATGGCGGAGTGGCTCAGCTTGGCGGAAGCGATTGCTGCCCATGTGCACGACGGCGAAACCGTCGCCATGGAGGGTTTCACCCACCTCATTCCCTTCGCGGCCGGCCATGAGATCATCCGCCAGCGGCGCCGCAACCTGTCGTTTATCCGCATGACGCCGGACGTGATCTACGACCAGTTGATCGGCGCCGGTTGTGCGGCGAAACTCACGTTTTCCTGGGGCGGGAATCCCGGCGTCGGTTCCTTGCACCGCTTTCGCGATGCCGTGGAGAATGGCTGGCCCGGGCCACTCGCGATCGAGGAGCGCAGCCACAGCGATATGGCGAATGCGTATGTGGCGGGAGCAGCAAACCTGCCCTTCGCGGTTCTGCGGGGATATACAGGCTCGGACTATCCGCGGGTGAATGAGAGGATACGCAGCGTGACCTGCCCATTTACGGGTGAAGTGCTTGCGGCTACCCCTTCAGTGCGCCCGGATGTTACGGTGATTCACGCTCAGAAAGCGGATGGAAAGGGCAATGTTCTCTTGTGGGGCATTCTGGGCGTGCAGAAGGAGGCCGTTCTGGCGGCAAAGCGGGCGATTGTGACTGTTGAAGAGCGCGTGCGCTCGCTCGACGCTCCACCGAATGCCTGCATTCTGCCCAGTTGGGTGGTGACGGCCGTCTGCGAGGTTCCGCGCGGGGCGACACCTTCGTATGCGCACGGCTACTATGAGCGCGATAACGTATTCTATCGTGCGTGGGATCAAATCTCACGTGATCGAGACCGCTTCAATGCATGGCTCGATAGACACGTTCTCAATACCGAAGACTTTGCCGGATATTTGAGCCTGCAAAGTGATGCGAAGGTTCAGGCGGCGTATCGGTGAGCATTGAATACACTTCCGACGAGATGATGACGGTAGCCGCTTCGCGGATGTTGCGCGACGGCGCGGTGTGTTTTGTAGGCATCGGACTTCCGTCGACGGCCGCCAATCTGGCGCGGTTGACACACGCTCCCGAAGCTGTGCTGATATACGAGTCGGGACCGATCGGAGCGAAGCCACCCGTTCTGCCGCTGTCGATTGGCGACGGCAATCTGGCCGAAACGGCAGACACTGTGGTATCGACACCGGAGATTTTCCGTTATTGGCTGCAGGGCGGACGCGTCGACGTCGGCTTTCTGGGGGCTGCGCAGTTGGACCGCTTTGCAAACATCAACACTACAGTTGTGGGCGCGTACGATAAACCGAAGGTGCGCTTGCCAGGAGCCGGCGGCGCACCGGAGATCAGTTCCTCGGCGAAAGAGGTTCTGATCGTCGTCAAGCAATCCAAGCGGACCTTCGTTGAAAAGCTGGATTTCGTCACGTCCGTTGGGTTTCTGAGCGGCGGAAACGCGCGCGAAACGGCGGGTTTGCCCGGCAAAGGACCGGTAGCGGTGATCACCGATCTCTGCATCCTGCGCCCGGATGCCGCCACGCGCGAGCTAAGGGTTGCCAGCATTCACCCTGGCGTGGACCGGGACACGATTTCGGCGAATACATCCTGGCAGATACAATTTGCAGAGGATTGCGGACAAACGCCGGCGCCTACCGCGCAGGAACTGAAGACCCTTCGCGACCTGAAGGCGCGAACGGCTGCCGCGCACGGCATCCAGGGAGAAACGGAATGAAGCCGGCCTTCAACAGCAATGGAACGTGCATAAGGAGGAAACTTGATCGATCTCAGCCCAGTACAATCAGCGATACCAGGCACGCAGCCTGCCTATCTCTACCCGCCCTATGTTTCATCGGTTGCGCGCTCGCCGCGCATGCCGTTGGTGCTGCTCCCCAAGACGCTTACTGAAAGGACCGGGCCTGTCTTCGGGCACAACCTGGTCCGAAAGAATGACAACGATCTGACAGCGCAGCATGAAGGCGATCCTTTGGGCGAGCGCATCTTCGTGCATGGGCGTGTGCTCGACGAAGACGGCCGGCCTGTTCGAGGCGCGCTGGTGGAGATATGGCAGGCGAACGCAGCAGGCCGATACAGGCATAAGGTGGATGATCACGACGCGCCGCTCGATCCTAATTTCACGGGCGCCGGCCGAATCCTGACAGACGACAATGGCTATTATTTTTTCAAGACCATCAAGCCAGGAGCGTACCCCTGGAGCAACCACTACAACGCCTGGCGTCCGGCTCACATACACTTCTCACTGTTCGGATCTGGAATTCTGTCGCGCCTGGTGACGCAGATGTACTTTCCCGGCGATCCGCTACAGCCGCTGGACCCGATCTTCAATAGCGTTCCCGATGAGGCGGCGCGCAAGCGATTGATCTCCCGCCTCGACATGGATCGCACGGAACCGGATTATGCCCTCGCCTTTGCATGGGATATTGTGCTTCGCGGCCGGGGCGACACCCCATTTGAGGAGGCCCGCCGATGACGACGAGCGCGAAGCTGATCCCCACCAGTTCACAAACGGTGGGGCCATATTTCCGAATCGGGCTGGAGTACATGCTGGATCGGTGTGTTGCGGCCGGGGCCGGCACGGCCGGCAGTATCGAAATTCGAGGCCGGGTGCTGGATGCAGATGGTGTGGGAGTATCGGATGCGATGCTCGAATTCTGGACGCCGGGCTCCACAGGAACGTCGCCGCCGCGAACGCAAGATCGAGATGGGCTTCCCGAGGGCTTCTGCCGCGCGGGAACGGACGACGACGGCAACTTTGCGGCGAAAGTGACAAGACCCGTCGCGGTGCCGCTGGGCGATGGAAGAATGCAGGCGCCGCACATGCTTGTACTGGTGTTTATGCGCGGTCTGCTCCGTAATCTGCTGTCGCGCGTGTACTTCGCTGGCGAGCCTGGCAACGCCACCGATCCCGTGCTCGAAGGAATCCCCGCAGAACGCCGTGGCACCCTTATCGCTCAACTCGAGAACCATGAGACCAGCTCGTACCGGTGGGATGTGGTTCTGCAGGGCCAGGATGAGACTGTGTTTTTCGAGTGGTAGAAAGCGGCGATACAGCGGTTTCACAGTTGCTGTATCCCGAAGCCCCATAGGCCAAGTGGCTTTTTCATCAAGAAAAAGCCACCTTTCGCAACTACTGAAATGGCTACATGTACTGTGGAACCGCTCTAACCCAATGAGCAACGGCCTGAACTCGTTTCTCTTCTCTACACCGGAAATGACGCGCGTCTTTTCGCAGGAAGGTCAACTCCGCGCCATGATGCGATTCGAATGGGCCCTCATGTGCGCGCTGGAGAAGCACGGCATCGCCGAGGGTGGTTCGAGCGAGGTGCTGGAATCGCTGCTCGACGCGGGTTTCGTGGACGTGGAGACCATTGAACGGGAAGCGAAGGATGCCGGGAATGTTGCCATTCCTTTTGTCCGGCAGTTGACTGCGAAGGCGAAGGCGCAAAGCGAGACCGCCGCGCGCGCCGTTCATTTGGGCGCGACCAGTCAGGACGTTCTTGATTCGGCGCTCGTGCTTCAGATGCGCGACGGCGTAAAGTTGCTCGATGAGGCGATCCAGGAGTTGGACCGCGCCCTGGTCATTCAGGTGCGGGCGCATCGGCAAACGGTGCTCCTGGGCAGGACGTGGTTGCAGCCGGGGCCGCCGGCGACACTTGGCCTGAAGCTGGCGGGCACACTCGCCGCGCTGCGCCGCGCTCGAGATCGTATCCGGTCCGCGGCCAAACGCGCGCTGGTGCTCGAGTTCGGGGGCGCGGTGGGCACGCTGGCCGCGCTGGGAACGGCTGGGGGCGCGGTTTCGGCTGAATTGGCGCGCATTCTCGATCTGCGGGAGCCAGAGTTGCCCTGGCACACGCAGCGGGACAACCTTGCAGAGATGGTGCAGGTGCTCGCGATTCTGACTGGAACCCTTGGGAAATTCGCAAGGGACATTGCCCTCCTGATGCAGACAGAAGTTGGTGAGGCGTTCGAGGCCAGAGAAGAAGGGCGCGGCGGCTCTTCCACGATGCCGCACAAACAAAACCCTGTGGCGTGCGCAGCAGTGATGGCGGCGTATGCAAGGATGCCTGCACTGGCTTCCACTATGCTGCTTGTTATGCCGCAGGAACACGAGCGCGGCCTTGGGTTGTGGCAGGCGGAGTGGGAGACGGTGCCGAGCGCCTTCCGGCTGACAGCAGCTTCGCTGGCTTATTCCCGCGAGATTGCGCAAGGGCTCCAGGTGGATGCTGCGCGCATGAAGTCAAACATGGACGGCTTGCTTGGCTTGCCCCTGTCGGAAGCAGTGAGCGCTGCTCTCGCGCCCAAGGTTGGGAGATCGGCCGCACACGATCTTCTGCGCAAGGCAACGCAACGCGCTGCCGAGGAGAAGAGGAACCTTGCCGATGTTCTGAAGCAATTGCCGGAAGTCACCGCGCACCTGAGCGATGAGGAGATCGATCGGCTCCTTGACCCTCGCGCTTACCTCGGCAGCGCGCAAAGATTCATTACCCGAGTCCTGGGAGATGCAGATGGCAACGGTTGAGAACGGCGATGTACGGATCCATTACGAATGGAGCGGCTGCGATGACGGCGAGGCGCTGGTATTCTCCAATTCGCTTGGCACCGACCTGCGCATGTGGGATAAGGTTCTTCCCTTGCTGGAGAATCGCTTTCGGGTTCTGCGATACGACATGCGGGGTCACGGAAAGAGCAGCAATCCGCCGGGCCCTTACACGGCCGATCAGCTCGGCGGCGATCTGCTGTCTCTCCTCGATCGTCTCGCGCTCGGCCGCGTGCATCTCTGCGGCCTTTCGCTCGGCGGCCTGGTCTCGATGTGGATTGGAATCCATGCGCCTGAGCGGGTAGACCGAATGATTCTTGCCAATGCGGCTGCGAGCTTCGGTCCGCCGGAGAGATGGGACGAAAGAATCGCAATGGTGCAGAGTTCGGGCATGGAGCCGATGGCTTTGGCGACTCTGGAGCGATTTTTCACGCCCGCCTACCGGGAGCAGCACCCCGAAGAGATGCAGACCGCTTGCCGGATGATCGCTGCCACGAATGCGGTGGGATATGCAGGTTGTTGCGGCGCTCTCCGTGACGCCGACGTGAGACGCGAAATTGGCGCCATCGAGGCGCCGTGCCTGGTGGTTGTGGGAGCACACGATGAGGCGACGCCTCCCTCGGAGGGGCAGGCGCTGCACTCCGCGCTGCCAAACTCCAGCCTGGTCGAGCTCGATGCGTCGCACCTGTCCGCGTGGGAGAGACCGGGAGAATTCGCCGGCGCAGTTCTCGTATTTCTCGAAACAAAGGAGCGCGTTCATGGATGAAAGGGAGCGCCACGCGGCGGGAATGAGCGTGCGGCGAAGCGTGCTGGGAGATGAGCACGTGAATCGCGCCGAGGCAGCGAAGAACGATTTCGACGTGGATTTCCAGGACCTTATCACGCGGTATGCGTGGGGAGAGATCTGGGCTCGCCCCGGTCTGCCGCGGCATACGCGAAGCCTGCTCACGATCGGACTGATGGTGGCTCTCAATCGCGGCGACGAGCTGCGGATGCACTTGCGCGCCGCGCCCAATAATGGTGTGACTGCCGAGGATATTCGCGAATTGCTCATGCATTGCGCCATTTATTGCGGGGTCCCTGCGGCAAACGCGGCCTTTCATGCGGCAAAGGAAGTCCTGGGCGATCGCGAGAAGCCAAAGTAATTGGAGAGCGATGGGACACTTTGACACGCAAGTGGGAATTGTCGGCGCAGGCCCGGCAGGCCTGATGCTTTCGCATCTCCTGCACTTCAATGGAATCAGTTCCATTGTTCTCGAAGCGAAGTCTCGCGCTTACTGCGAGGAGCGGGTCCGCGCCGGCGTGCTGGAACACATCAGCGTGCAGATGCTGAAGGACTCGGGCGTGGGCGAGCGCCTCGACCGCGAAGGTCTGAGCCACGGCGGAATCGAGCTGGGCCTGGATGGCGTGAGGCATCGCATCCCATTTGTGGAACTCACGGGCAAGTGCGTAACCGTCTATGGCCAGCAGGAAGTGGTGAAGGACCTTATCGCCCGCCGTTTGGCAGACGGTGGAGACCTCCGCTTCGAATGCGGCGAGGTTTCGCTCCATGGCATTGATGGGGACCGGCCTCGAATCCGGGTAGAGAAAGACGGAAATGTGGATGAGATTCTCTGCGACTTCATTGCCGGATGCGATGGCTTTCATGGAATCTCGCGGCCGTCGTTCCCGGAGGGCAAACTCACTATTTACGAGCGAGCTTATCCGTTTGCGTGGCTCGGAATCCTGGCCGAGGCAGCGCCGTCACGCGATGAGCTTGTCTACATGCATCATGACCGCGGCTTTGCTCTTTACAGCATGCGCTCGCCGCACATTACGCGGCTCTACCTGCAATGCCGTCCGGACGAGGATATAACCGAGTGGAGCGACGATCGCATCTGGAGCGAACTGCAAACGCGACTGAGTTGCCGGGATGGCTGGCATCCGACAGAGGGCACGATACTGCAGAAGGGCGTGACCCCCATGCGCAGCTTCGTTGCGGAGCCGTTGCAGTTCGGCCGGCTCTTCCTGGCCGGAGATGCGGCGCACATCGTGCCGCCGACTGGCGCCAAAGGGATGAATCTTGCCTTTGCCGATGTGCATTATCTCGTCGAGGCATTGCGCGCGTTCTATCACGACAACGACGAAGAAGGGCTAAGAGCTTATTCGGCGACGTGTCTTAAAAGAATCTGGAAAGCTCAGCGCTTCTCCTGGTGGATGACTTCTTTGTTGCATCGATTTGAGGATGAGCCGGCCTTCGATCACAAGCGGCAACTCGCCGAACTGGAGTACGTGATGAGCTCGCGGGCAGCCGCGACATCGCTTGCTGAAAACTATGTCGGTCTTCCGCTGCACGCATAGATTGGCCGTTCATAGGGCTTCATAAGTCCAGCCCGCCCCATCGCCTCATGAATCCTTGCTATAGCAACTCAAACCGGTCGAAGGCGATAGCAAAACCAGAAATGCTGTACCCCGAAGCCGCTGCATTTAAGTCGCCGCGACCCCAAGGAGCGGCGACCTTCAAAAAAGCTGAATAGGGCACACCTTTTCTGGTTTTGCCGTAGCATTACAGTTGGCCCAAAAATAACGGGGCCGATCGGGGTGTATACTCACGGCTTCCGGAATCCAAAAATGGAAATCCTGGCATATTTTAAGACTCATCGGCGCATTGCTGTTTGCATGAGGCTGCCGTGCTTGTTTTTCGTGGCTGCGCTGGCGGCGTCCGGCGCTCAGGCTCCCATCTCGAACACGCCAGATGCGCAGGCCACGCTTGGTTACATCCACGCCGCGTGGGCTAACCTGACGCGCTCCCTCACGGATTGCCGGTCGCTGGGCGACGAGAAGGTCAACGGGGCGCAGGTGCTCTATCTGCCGGCGGAGATTGCCATGCCTCCAGGCTTGGCGGCAACGGAGCAAACATGCCAGGTCAAAATCGCCAGGCTGCCCCGGCGCATCGAGAAGACAGGAGACGTGCGGCCGGAGGAGCTCCCGGCGCCGGGACTGCTCTATCTGCCCAATCCGTACGTCGTTCCTGGTGGACGCTTCAACGAGATGTACGGCTGGGATAGTTACTTCATTCTTTTGGGACTGGATGCAGATCACAAGGAAGCACTGGCCAAGGGGATCGTGGACAACTTCCTGTTTGAAGTGGAACATTACGGGGCAGTGCTCAACGCCAACCGCACGTACTATCTAACGCGTTCGCAGCCGCCGTTTCTTACTTCGATGATCAGAGCTGTTTATGAGGACCCCGCCAGTTTTCCTCGAACACCGGCAGGCCGCGTGGCGGCCACGGATTGGCTGGAACACGCCTACACGGTAGCAGAAAAGGACTACTCGACATGGACGCGGCCCGAACATCTGGCGGGCAGAACGGGTTTGGCGCGCTACTTTGACTACGGATCGGGCCCAGTGCCGGAGATGGCGGACGCCAGCACGTACTATCCCGATGTGATCCGCGCGCTCGTCGAGCATCCCCAGGCGGGCGGCGCGGCTTTTCTGGTGAAGGGCTCAGAGCACCCCGATTCCGCCGAGGCGGCGCGGCTCAAGCAGACCAGTTGCGACGTACATGCGAGCGTGGTTTGCGCACGCGCATGGTCTGGCGGCTACCGATTGAGCCGCGATTTTTACGAGGGCGACCGCGCCATGCGCGAGTCCGGCTTCGATACCAGCGACCGCTTCGGGCCTTTCTCGGGCGCCACACATCACTATGCTCCGGTGTGCCTGAACAGCCTGCTCTACCGTTATGAGCGCGACATGGCGCATCTGGCGCACTTGCTGGGCAAGCCGCAGGACGCACTGCGGTGGGACCGGCGCGCCAGTGCCCGCGCGGCCGCGATGCAGCGATACCTGTGGCAGGCCGGGGAGGGCGTATTCGCGGATTACGATTTTGTGCGCGCGAAGCATTCGGATTATGCCTTCATTACCTCGCTTTATCCATTGTGGGCGGGCGTGGCGACGCGTGAGCAAGCGAAGGCCATGGAGGAAAAGCTCAACTTGTTCGAGCGGCCGGGAGGATTATCGACCAGCAACACCGATACGGGCTTGCAATGGGATGAACCATACGGCTGGGCGCCAACCAACTGGCTCGTTGTCGCCGGACTTGACGCGATGGGCTTTCGCGCCGATGCCTTGCGCATTGCGCAACACTTCGACGCCACGGTCGATGCCGGCTTTGCCGGGGACGGCACGATCCGCGAAAAATACAACGTGGTGAGTGGGAATGCGCAGGTGGCTGTGAGCGCGGGTTACAAGCAGAATGTGATCGGTTTCGGCTGGACGAATGCCGTGTATCTCAAGCTGAAAGAGATTGCGAATCGGCCATAACACGCGGTGGTGGTCGAGAGTGCTTCCGTATGGGCTTATTCTTGATGTAAGTGATTGATTCTAAACTGGCTGCCCCCCAGGGATTCGAACCCCGATATGCTGATCCAGAGTCAGCTGTCCTGCCGTTGAACGAGGGGGCAACAAACGCACCCGGCGGCTCGTTTTCCTGCCGCGTGGCTCACGGTTGTGCGTGAAAGGCCAACTCATTCATCTTAAGGGCATTCCCAAGGACGGTCAACGGACGCCCATGCGACGAAGATCCGGTTTTGCGTGGCAGGAACCGCAGCAAGGAAAAGACTGCGCGGCGCCGACTCCCGAAATTCCTTGCTGAACTTGCGATACTTGCATTCTTGACTCATTGCAGTTCCTCCCATTCGTTGCAAACTGTCAAGATACAATCTGTCTCATTTTCGGGGTGCAGTCCATTAAGGTTACAGAGACTTTCCGTTGACGTTCATGCCTGGTATAGAATTGGCTCGTGGGATGGAGCTAACCCTCAATCTCGGTTGGGCGTTGCTGGCAGTTTGGATGCTTTGTACGTGGGTGCGAATGGCTCCACGCAAGGCCCTGGATCGCCGTACACAGTTTATTGCGCTGGCTGTCGTTATTCTGATTCTGTGGCCGGTCATCTCCGTGACCGATGACCTGGCGATAGCGGTCCAAAATCCCGCCGAATTCGATTGCAGTGTGTACAGCGTGCGCAAGAACCATGATTTTTGCAGCCCGCATTCGATTGTTCCCGCGGCTACCGCGCTGCTGGCGCCAGCGTTCGCAGGGTTATCTTTTGGCTATGTTCGCGTGGCCGCGCCCGGCAACTTTCCCGCGCCCTTCGTGGACCATCCCGCCCTGAGTCCAATCCAGAACCGTCCTCCTCCGGCAGCCTGATCCTCCCTCTCCCCTCGTTCTTCATCGCGAACCTTCTGCTTCCCCGTGTCCGCCGTGCAGACCACGGCAAAAAAGGTTTTGTATGAAGCGGATATGCACTTCCCTTTCCGGCGGGACAATGGCATTGATCTTTGTCCTGGCGGAAGGCCATATATCGGCGCAGCAGAGCCTTACCTGGGATCAGGTGAAGGCCAGGTTTGAAGCCGGTAATCCTGCGTTGAAGGCCGACGCCGACAACGTGGACGAGATGCGGGCCGAAGAGATTACGGCCTACCTGCGGCCCAATCCGCAGCTCACAGTGACGGCGGATGGAACCCAGATCGCTCCTCACAACGGCGTCTGGGAGCCCCTCGCAGGCACGTTTGTCGTGCCCGGCGTGAGTTACCTGCACGAGCGCGACCACAAACGCGAGCTGCGGCAGCAGAGCGCGCAGGAAGGCACGCGCATCGGCGAATCGGAGCACGAGGACCTGAAGCGAAATCTCGAGTTCGCCCTGCGCTCGGCGTTTGTGCAGACGCTTGAGGCCAAGACGGTGCTGGATATGGCCAGGGAAGATCTTGCCTACTACGACAAGATCATCGAGATCAGCCGCAACCGACTAAATGCCGGCGACATTGCGCAGATTGATTTCGATCGTATCGAGCTGCTGCGGGTGCAATACGAATCCGAGATACAGACGGCGATCGTGAACCTGCGCACGGCCAAGATTCAACTGCTGCAACTGCTGAACGACCGCACGCCGGTGGAGCAGTTCGACGTGACGGGGCAGTACGATTTTTCCGATGCGCTGGCGCCGCTCGACGATTTCCGCCAGACAGCGCTAAGTGCGCGGCCCGATTTGCAGGCGGCGCTCGAAACCATTCAGCAATCGGAGACCAACCACAAACTGGCAGTCGCCAACGGCTCCACTGACCCGACCCTCGGCGCGTGGTACACGTGGAACGCCTCTAACAATAACCCAGATGCGACGCAGACTCTGGGCCTCAGCGTCAACATTCCGCTGCGCGTCTTCGACCGCAACCAGGGCGAAAAAAAGCGAACCGAAATCGACATCGAGCGCAGCCGCGAGGCCAGCGAAGCCACGCGCGCGCAGGTCTTCAGCGATGTGGACACGGCGTACGCTGAGGTGGAGAGCAACATCGCGCTGCTGAAGCCGTACAAAGCCAAATACAACGATGAAGCGCTGAGGGTGCGCGAAACTGTCAGTTATGCCTATTTTCACGGCGGCGCATCGCTGATGGACTTTTTGAATGCGCAGAGCGACTACCGCCAGGTGCAACTGGCTTACGCACAACTGATCGGCGCCTATCTTACATCTACTGCACAACTGAATCTTGCCGTCGGGCGCGAGGTGATCCCATGATAAACACTTCCGTTTTGAAAACCCTGTGCTGTGTGGCTGCTTGCCTGGCGCTGGCGGGTTGCAAAAAGAATTTCGATCCAGCCAGCGGCGCGGCCTCTCCGGCGCAGGTGGTCGAGACCGGAAACGCGGGGCTGGTTTCCGTTGGCAACCCCGATCAGTTTCCGCTGGTGGCGGCGGGCCATATCGACGAGTCGGACAAGCTCAATGTCACGGGTTCGGTGTTCCCCGACATCTCGCGCGAGATCCCGGTGATCTCCATGGCCAATGGGCGAGTGGTCGACATCCGGGCGCGGCTAGGCGACAACGTGAAGAAGGGGCAGTTGCTCTTCAGCGTGCAGAGCCCTGACATCAGCGGCGCTTTCGGCACCTATGTGAAAGCCTCGGCCGACGAGCAACTCGCCAACAAAGCGTACGTGCGCGCGCAGGATCTGTATCAGCACGGAGCCATCTCGCAGTCCATGCTGGAGCAGGCGGAGGACACTGAAAAGGACGCCAAAGCCGATCTCGTGGCGGCCGACGAACAACTGAAGATCTTCGGCGTAGACAAGGAGTATCCCAGCTCCATCGTGAAAGTGTATGCGCCGGCTACGGGCGTCATCGTGGCCCAGAACATTACCAATGCGGCGGCCACGGGCGTGGCGCTGTCGGGAACGGCGACGGCCTTCACCATTGCCGACCTGAGCAGGGTGTGGATTCTTTGCGATGTGTACGAGAACGACCTTCCCAAGGTGCGTCTTGGGCAGCAGGCGCAGATCAAGTTGACCGCGTATCCCGATAAGTTGCTGACCGGAACCGTGAGTGATATCGGGCCAGTGCTTGATCCCACCATCCGCGCCGCGAAGGTGCGCATTGAAGTTGCGAACCCCGGCATTCTGCGCCTGGGAATGTTTGCGACCGCGACGTTGCTGAGCCACACCACGGTGACTCGCGCTGCAGTGCCGGCCAGCGCCATCCTGCATCTGCATGATCGTGAATGGGTCTTTGTCCCTGCCGGCCAGGGACAATTCAAGCGCGTGCAGGTTGAGGGCGGCGATATGCTGCCCGGCGGGCAGCAGGAGATTCTCTCCGGCTTGATGCCAGGGCAGCAGGTGGTGAAGGACGTTTTGAATCTTCAAGCCACTGTGGAGGCGCAATGATTCGCAGGCTGGTCGATTTTGCGCTGCAGAACCGCCTGCTGGTGCTGGCCCTCGGCATTCTGCTGTTCGCGTGGGGCATCGTTTCCTTCCACCGGCTGCCGGTGGAAGCCTATCCCGATGTGGCAAACAACTATGTGGACGTAATCGCGCAGTGGCCGGGAATCTCAGCCGAACAGATCGAGCAGCAGGTCACCATTCCACTGGAAACGGTGATGAACGGCATCCCCGGCATCGCCCATGTGCGCTCCTGGTCGATCTTCGGGCTCTCCACCGTCGAGATGATCTTCGGCGAGGACACCACAAACTTTGAAAACCGCGAGCACGTCCTCGAGCGCCTTTCGCAGGTCACGCTTCCCAATGGCGTCGTCCCGCAGATGGGCACCGACTGGAGCCCCGTCGGCCAGATTTACTTCTACACGCTGCGCAGCACCAACCCTTCCTACGACGTGATGAATCTGAAGACGCTGGAAACCTGGGTGGTGGAGAAGAACCTGAAGTCCGTTCCTGGCGTTGTGGACATCAATCCCTTTGGAGGGCCGACCCGCGAGTATCAGGTTCGCCTCGATCCCGACAAACTCATCGATTACGGGCTGAGCATCGCGCAGGTGGAGCAGCAGATCACCAATAACAACGCAAACGGCGGGGGCAGCTTTATTCAGGAGGGCCAGCAACAGGTCAACGTACGCGAAGTGGGCATGGTGCGCGACATTCGAGACATTGCGAACACCGTCATTACCACTAAATCCGGCACGCCGATCAAGGTACGTGATCTGGGCGTGGTGGAACAGGGCCCGATGATTCGCCTGGGACAGTTCGGCGATACATACCACCGTGAAGACGGGAAGCTGGCCAACAACGACGATGTGGTTTCCGGCATCGTCGCCCTGCAAAAGGGCGCCAACGCGCAGCCGACCCTCGAAGGCGTGAAGCAGAAGGTCAAGCATCTGAACGATCTGATTCTGCCCAAGGGCGTCATTCTTGTCCCGTTCATCGACCGCAGCGAGTTGCTCCACTTCACCACGCACACGGTGCTGCATAACCTGACCGAAGGAATGATCCTGGTCGTCATTGTTCTGTTTCTCTTCCTCGGCAATGTGCGCGGCGCCCTGATTGTGGCGCTTACCATCCCATTTTCGTTGCTTTTCGCCGCCACCTGTCTGGACCTCAAAGGCATTCCCGCCAACCTGCTCTCGCTGGGCGCGCTGGACTTCGGCATGGTCGTGGAGGGCGCGGTGGTGATGGTCGAAAATATCGTCCGCCACCTGTCGCAGAAAGACAACACCCGCAATCCGGACCAGAAGATTCGCGATGCCGCTCATGAAGTACAACGCCCGGTCTTCTACCCTATCGCCATCATCATCACTGCGTATCTTCCCATCTTCACCTTGCAGGCGGTCGAGGGGCGCTTGTTTCATCCCATGGCATGGACGGTGGCGTTTGCGCTGCTGGGTGCACTGATGTTTTCCATCCTTCTAGTTCCCGTTCTGGCCAGCATGCTGCTCAGCAAGGGCGCAAAGGAGTGGAGAAACCCTGTAATGGATTACTTGAGGGATCGCTACCGCATCGGGGTCACTTGGGCCATTCATCATCATCGCGTGGTGCTGGGCGGAGGCGTGGCCGCGTTAATCCTGGCCGTCTTTCTGGCGTTCAGCGGCGTCATCGGCTCCGAATTTCTGCCGCACCTGGACGAAGGCTCAATGTGGGTCCGCGGCACTCTCGAACAAAGCGTGGGGCCCGACGAAAGCGTCAGTATTGCCAACCAGGCCCGCGTTCTTCTCTGCTCGTTTCCCGAAACCACCGAGTGCACCAGCGAAACCGGCCGGCCGGACGACGGCACCGACCATACCGGATTTTTCGACACCGAGTACTTTGTCGGCCTGAAGCCGAAAGAACAGTGGCGGCCAATCTTCCACGGAGACAAAGACAACCTGATCGCCTCAATGAACCTTGCGCTCGAACAGAAATTTCCCGGTGCGGTATGGGGCTTTTCGCAGCCCATCGAGGACAACATGGAGGAGGCGGTCAGCGGCGTGAAAGGCGAGCTGGCGACCAAGGTCTACGGGGCGGACCTGCATACGCTGGAGGATCTGGCGAGCCAGACTGAGACCGTGATGAGCCGCGTGAGGGGCATTACGGATATTGGAGTTTTTCAGGTGACCGGCCAGCCCGACCTGAACGTTACGGTGGACCGCGCGAAGGCTGCGCGCTGGCAGATCAATGTGGCCGATGTGCAGGATGCCGTCCAGACTGCTGTCGGAGGCGCCGCTCTGACGCAGGTATTGAAGGGCGAGGAGGTCTATAACCTCACTTTGCGCTATCTGCCCCAGTATAGAAACACACGGGAGGCAATCGAGAATATCCGTCTGGTGTCGCCGTCGGGCGAACGCGTTGCCCTGGCCCAGCTTTGCGATGTGCGCGAAGCTGACGAAGGTTCCGAAATCTATCGCGAGAATAACGAGCGCTATGTGGCCATCAAGTACAGTGTGCGCGACCGCGCTTTGGGCGACGCCGTGCGCGAGGCCATTCAAAGGGTGAACGATCAGGTGAAGCTGCCGCGCGGCTATCACATTGGCTGGGAGGGCGAGTTCCAGAGCGAGGTTCGCGCTGAAGCGCGCATGGCCATCATCGCGCCGCTAACCGTGCTGCTTATCTTTATCATTCTCTATTCCATGTACAAGTCGTTCAAATGGTCGTTGCTGATTCTCGCCACAGTGGCCATGGCAAGCCTGGGCGGACTATTGGTGCTACTGGTTACGGGTACCGAATTCAGCGTTTCTTCGGAGGTGGGTTTCCTGGCGCTTTTCGGAGTCTCCGTCCAATCCGGCGTGATCCTGTTGGAATACATCAACCAATTACGCGCGCGCGGCAATACGATCGAGGTGGCAGCCGTGGAGGGAGCTGTGGTGCGCCTGCGCCCCATCATGATGACCATGCTGGTGGCGACGCTGGGCCTGTTGCCAGCCGCCGTTTCGCACGGCATCGGCTCCGATTCGCAGCGGCCCTTCGCGATCGTGATCGTTGGCGGGTTGATGACCAACCTTTTCATGAGCGTCTTCCTGCTGCCGACGCTCTATGTGTGGGTGGCGCGCAAGGACGACGTGCTGCCGGCAGTGGATACAGCCGAGGAGTTCTAGAAAAACAGGGACTAAGGGAACAAGAAAGCACTTTTGGTCTCTGTTCCTTGCTTTTATTACTCTTCTCGGAGCACCTGGAGCGGCCGCAGGCCGAGAATTCTGTAGCTCGCGATCCAGCCCGTAGCGGTGGCCAGCACCGAGGTTCCGATAAGCGCCATCAGTGTCGCGCCCCATTCAATGTGAAACGCCACGTCGAGCCGGTCGAGAAGCAAGCGCGTGAGCAGGTTGGCGAAGACGACGCCGACCGCGCCGGCCAGCAGTCCGAGAACGCTGAACTCCACGCTGAAGGTGCGGACGATTCTCATTCGGGTTGCGCCCAGCGTCTTGAGTACGACCGCCTCCTGCATGCGGCGGAAGCGCGTGCTGGCGATGCTCGAAGCAAGAATCGTGAGGCCGGCCAGAATCGAGAAACCGGCCAGCAGCCGGACCACAAATGTGATCTGGTCGACGACATTTTCAATCCGTTCGAGGACATCGGCAACGTTGATGACCGTGATGGTTGGGTAGGCCGAGAAGAACGCCCGCTCCATCGCCGCCACCTGTTTGGGATCGATGTGCGCGCCGCCGTACCATGTGGACGGCTGGTCCGCGATTTGTCCCGAAGGCAAAACAAACTGCACGCGTGCGCCCAGGTGCTGGCCATCGGAGCGGTAAATTGCCGCGACAGTCAGCGCCCGCGTGGTTCCTCCCGTTTCAAGTTCCACTTGGGAGCCCACACCGAGGTGCACCCGCTTGGCCACGCCGTCGCTCACTGCTAACTGCGCTGCGCTGGCATTGGTCCACCACGCGCCCTCGGTTACTTTGTCGCCTTCGGGCAGCGCATCGGCCCAACTCAATTCGGCGTTCTCCAACATGCGGCGCGGGTAGTGCTGGTCTTTCATGTCTTCCACCGGCTTGCCGTTGATAGAGATGAACCGTCCCATCACCATGGGAATCATCGTCAACGGCTGGCTGACGCCGGGCTGATGCGCGAAGAGCTCTTTCACACCCGCTACCTCGTCGGTACGCACGTCGACCAGAAACACATTGGGCAGGCTCGGCGAAGCGGTCTCGCGCAGATCGCGCAGGAGCCCCTTCTGCATGAGATAGACCGCCAGAATGAGCATGACTCCGGTACCCAGCGCCGCCAGCACCGCGGCGGATTGATTTCCTGGCCGGTAGAGATTGGCGAGGCCATGGCGCAGCGCCGAGGGTACGCGCAAACGCGTGCGATCGAGCAGGAAACGCACGCTGCGCAGCGCCACAGCCGCCATGGCCAGCAGAACCACCAGCGCGATCGTGAAGAGCAGAGCAAACCACGCGCCCACTTTGACTGAATCGGAGAGCGCCCATGCGATGGCGCCCAGCGCGGCCACCACCGCGGTTGCAATGCCGAGTTGCAATCGGCGCGTCCACCAGCGCGCAAACCAGACGCCGATGCCCGGCGGGCCCTCCTCAACGAGCCTGCGCAGCACCAGCACCGGCCTCACCGCGCGCACATCGAGCAGCGGAGGCAAACAGAAGAGCAGTGTTGTGAGAAGGCCGGTTGCCGTGCCGGCCAGCGCCGACTGCCAGGGAAATTGAAATGCAAGATGAAAGGTGAGGAGATTGCCAAACGCCGCCGGCAGCGCCACCATGACACCCACTCCCGCGGCCACGCCCAACAGCGCTCCGGCCAATCCGAGCGCGAGCGTCTGCAAGAGAAAGATGCGCAGAAGATCGGAGGAATCCGCGCCAACTGCTTTCAAAATCGCCAGCATGTCCATGCGCTGCTCGAGGTGCGCGTGCATGGCCATGGCCACGCCGATAGCACCCAGAACCATAGCGACCAGGCAGATGAGGCTCAAGATTGATGTTGCGTTGTCGAGGCCGCGGGTGAGCGCGGGATTGCCTTCGCGATAATCCATCACTTGCGCATCGGGCAGCGCAGTTTCGAGTTGCGCGCGTATTGCAGCGGTTTCGGCATCGGCAGTGAGCCCGCGCGGCGGTTTCCCCGGCAGCTTGACCAGCAATCGCCAGCCTGCGCGGCTGCCCGGCGCCAGCAATCCGGTGCGCGCCAGTGCGGCCTGCGAGATCATGACCCTCGGCCCAATCCCTATGCCGCCGCTGATCCGGTCGGGCTCCTGTTTCAACGCCGCAGTGATGGTGAAGGTCCTTCCGCCCAGCCGCAGCGTCTCGCCCACGCGCGCGTTAAGCCGGATGAGAAACTCATCCGCCACGACCGCCGAGTCGCCTTGAAGGGCCTGTTGCAACGGCATCGCCGGCTCCAGGTCGGCGGTTCCGTAGTAGGGATACTCGGCGGGATCGACAGCCTTGAGCGAAACCAGCAACGGCACGGGGTCCGATGGAACCGAGACCATCGAGATCGTCTCTGTTACCCACGTGGAGCGGATTGTGCCGCCGCTTTGCGCCTCAAGGGAAGCAATCTTGCTCAGTTCTTCGGGCGTGGGCGCGTGAAACGTGCGCGCGCTTAAATCGCCTGCCAGCAGCGAGCGCGCCTCGGTGCCCAAGGATTGGCGGAAGCTGTCGCTCAACCCGCGTACGCCCACAAGCGCGGCGACACCGACGGCGACCGACAGCACGACAAAGCCGAATTTGCCGGGCGCGGACTTCAGGTCGCGCCAGCCGATGGCTGCAGCGCGCTTCCAGCTCAACGCACGCTTGGCCATTCTTCTCCTTGCGACCGATTCATCTCTGGCGGAAACGGGTCCGGCTTGGAATCTTCCACCACAAGGCCGTCTTTCAGCACAATTTTGCGGTCGGCGCGGCTCGCGATCTCAGGGTCGTGCGTGACCAGCACCAGCGTTGTCCCTGCCTTGCGATTTCGTTTGAGCAGCAGATCGAGAACCATCTTTCCATTCGCTGAGTCGAGGTTGCCGGTAGGCTCGTCAGCCATTACGATTGGCGGTTCGGCCACAAAGGCGCGCGCCAGCGCCACGCGCTGCTGCTCGCCGCCCGAGAGTTGCACGGGATAGTGATCCACTCGCTCCTCGAGACCTACCTCTCTGAGCACGCGGCGCGCCTGCTCCAGGCCGCTGCCCTCCATGTTCAGTTCCCAGGGAAGCAGAACATTTTCAAGAGCGGTGAGCGTTTGGATGAGTTGGTAGGACTGGAAGACAAAGCCGATCTTGCGGCCGCGCACAGCAGCCAGCTCCGTTTCCGCAAGATTGTGGATGGGCACGCCGTCGAGCCATATCTCGCCTTCGCTGGGCGTATCGAGGCCGGCGAGAAGACCCAGCAGCGTGCTCTTCCCGCTTCCGCTGGCGCCGACGATGGCCACAAACTGCCCGGCCGGAATCGTCAGCGAGATTCCTTGCAGAATCTCCACTCGCCGCGCGCCGTTCTGGATCCACTTTTTCGCGCCGTTGACTTGAATCAATTCGCTCTCCCGTCACTCGCAGTGTAAATCGCTGCTCTTCGCATCTCTTCGGGCCTTTGCGCTCTCGCACGCGGCTACGCTATAGCAAAACCAGAGATGCTGTAACCCGAAGCCGCTGCACTTAAGTCGCCGCGACCCCAAGGAGCGGCGACCTTCAAAAAAAGCTGAATAAGGCACAACTTCTCTGGTTTTGCCGGGTCTGTGACCGCATGAATTTGCACCAATGTTGGGTGCCCCAGGTCCCGATTTTGGGACCTGGGATACCACGAACCTGGGGTGTTTTTTCACGCGGTCATAGACTTATGCGCGCAGCTACACTCTATACATGGACGTGCGGCGCGCGGTTCTTGTTGCAATTTGGCTGCTGCTGTTGGGCGGCACGCTTCATGCTGCCGATCGGCCGATCCTCGTTTGCTACGGCGACAGCATTACCGCAGGGTATGGCCTTCAATATGGCCAGTCCTATCCCGACTTCATCAAAAAGAAGCTTGACGCGCAGGGCTACCACTACAAGGTGATCAACCAGGGGACGAGCGGCGCGACCACCAAGGATGCGCTTGCGGGGATGCCGTTTCTGCTGCGCCTGCACCCTGAAGTCGTGATCGTGGAGTTCGGCGGAAACGACGGCCTGCGCGGACTGCCCGTCGACCAGTCGCGCAGCAACCTGGACCAACTGCTCACTGCCCTCGAGAGCGCACATGTGAAGGTCGTGCTGGTTGGCATCACGCTTCCGCCTGATTACGGGCCGGACTACATCCGGTCGTTTGAACAGTTGTTTAGCGATCTGGCAGCGAAGCACCACGTCGCCTTTGTGCCCATGCTCTATAAGAATTTGATTCACGTTCCCGGCACGTTTCAAGACGACGGCATCCATCCCACGGCCAAAGGCTCCGCGATCATTGCCGATACGCTCTTGTCTGTGCTTCAGCCGCTGCTGCACAAGGGCCCATGAGCCATGGTTGCCGCCATAAACACGATGAGCCGGGATCGCTCCCGGCTCGTACCTGCTGGAGTTTGCGACTAGCGTCCGCGCCTGCTTCGCCAGGCTACGCCTTCTTTTTCTTTGTGGTGGTCGCGGTCGTAGTCGCCATCGCCTTAAGGCGCGCGTTCAAACGGCTCTTGTAACGGGAAACGGTGTTCGAGTGCAGGACGCCCTTTTGCACGCTCTTGTCGAGCGCCGATACCGTGGCGCGGTACTGCTCCTGGGCGGCCTTCGTGTCACCCTTGGCAATCGCTTCGCGCAAAGACCGCAGGCTGGTGCGCACTCGGCTGCGGTTGGCGCGGTTCACTTCGGTCCGGGTTCCGGTCTGGCGGGCGCGCTTGAGCGCCGATACGTGGTTTGCCATAGCTTTGCTTCAATCTCCAAACCTGAATTTCAGGGGGTCCCCGTTTTTCAGGGAAAATGATGCGGGGTTGAAGGCAACTCGAGCCGCATCCCTCGCAATTTCTTAGTCTACGGGAATTCGAGGAGTGGGTCAATTGGCACTCTCTTCCAACACAAGATGAGCCTGAAGGAGGACTTTGATTCCAATACAAGATGAGCCTGAAGGAATAGGCATGCTGGAGATTGAATATCAGCGTGCACGAAGCAGAGAATTTGA